>Ga0228711_1005375_pt1 | contig 19493 bp, 17 predicted proteins | sample MedpolnodulmetaG_2_FD_177996 | JGI IMG/M metagenome (GOLD analysis project Ga0228711, IMG submission 177996) | Root nodule microbial communities from Medicago polymorpha collected in Santa Monica, California, United States - brown nodules | ecosystem: Host-associated > Plants > Roots > Nodule... | reverse complement strand
AGCTACCCTTGCTAGCATTGTGCTTTGGAATCGATTCTTTATCAATGGCCCACCCTTTCTTTGAACCTTGTCAATGATCGAACTTAAAGATATGAACTGAGTGCCATTTGATGAGTAACTGAGAACGAGGGAGAGGGATATGGAAAGGATGAAGTAATGAAAGACGAAGTCATTGCTAGTAGTAACGACTTGTCATGACCCATTGGTTCATATAAAATCCATGTCCTAGGTGTATCAAAAAACATTCTTTTCGCTAAGCTTATATAATAAAATAGAGTGAAAGGTCCACCCCGAAAGGGGGTACTAACTAACAGCTGAGTCCTCTCCGAGCCGCATGAGATAGTTGCCCATCATACGGCTCACCAACTTAACTTGCCTCTATGGGAGACTCACTCCGGGCAGGGTCGGATTACAATACACGGTTCTACGAAGGAAAGGGTTGGTGGGTTGGTAACGTTTTCAATATTATTATTTTTCCGTGATGAGAAATGCAAGACGAAAAAGGAACCCATCTTTTCGACTGGGAAATGCGAGTCTGTTTCGTCAACGTACCTTAGCTATTTGTTGGATCCTTGAAGCAGCTTTCAAACGACGTATAAGCTACAGGTGAAGCTTAGAGAAATGTTCATTTGCTGAGATACTGGATGCTTACCGAAAGAGGGGAATTGGAAAAAGATGAGTGTTGAGAACTGAAAGTGTAGTAGGTGGATCAAAAAGGTAATGAACTACTTGCTCTTTCCAAGTCTTCATTATATGATCAATAAGCTCTTGAACACAAATAGAACGAAATTGCGCATTCCCCGTCTGAGATGTCGTGATGCACTCTCGATTTAGTATCCATGGATGCTCCATCAAAGGAAACATTTCCCTTGTACCTATACACCACCGATCCCCTTGTTGAACCACATTCTTTGTGCGAATTTTGGAATCAAAGGAGTCAATATGTGAAAAATATCGAGCTTTAAACAGTCGTTCCACTAGGCTACCAAGCATGACAACATTGAAAGATAAGTCCTTAAAATCCATTAGACGTTTATGAATAGATAATTTATCCCAAGACATCTACTTAATGCCCCGTTGTGCTGAGCCACCGTTTTCTATTTCATCGATCAAAGTTTTCAACAGCAGAAATATACTCATGACATTAGTAGGTATAATTTGTAAGACATATTTTATCATTACCTCACACCCTGCTTTAGACAAATATTTGCTGCTCCATGAATTAATGCCATAATTCATGTTTATTTATTTATTTTTTGACAAAATATGATGAGATGATGATGGTCGATTTACGCGAGAAGATAATGAGTATTTATTGGACGATGATCTAAAACTATTTTACATCCATTAAATTCTCTTTATTTGGTGGTGGCCGGGGTTTGAACCCCGGACCTTGCATATTTTATGCATTGTCCATACCAACTGAGCTAAGCTCACGAGGACATCCATTAAACTATCTACTACTACTACTACTACTAATAATAATAATAATATTCTCCCCTAAAAAAAAAAATTCTCCCCTATAAAAAAACAGGAGCATTTTAAACAACTTGATAGATACGTAAGCAATTTGATGTTAATTTCCTTATCTTGTCACTGTTTATAAATAAACCCTACCAACTAAATTAATCCAAACCCTAATCATCAAAACATCACTGGTACTTAGTAGTGGCAGAAGACACGTGAATGAGGAAGACATCACTTGGTAAAAGAGGAAGACGCATGAAGGTGGATCCAATTTATCTTCCTCATGAATTGATCACCGAAATTCTAGTGAGGTTACTGGTTAAGTCTCTTATACGATTCAAATGCGTTTCCAAATCATGGTTTTCTCTTATTTCAAATCCTCGTTGTGCTCGTGATTTTTGGGTATCAATCCATTGATTGGTATTGCCCCTTCAATCTTTGAACTTTCTACTTTTATTTTTGGGAAGGGAAAAAGAGAGAAAAACCCTTAGAGATTAGGTCCGGGGGTTGGTTTCGAAAAGGGAAGGTTTGACGCACCCTAAACGACTACGGTATTCCGTAGGAACCTCTTGGCTAAATTATCTTGTGCTAATTATTCGCTTATTTTGAAAATAAATGCCTAAGAGTCTAAGTGAAAGAATGGAGGGAGAAGAAGTAAGATTTTGTTATTTTTTTATTTGATTTGAAAGGATTGGGTCATTTACCTACATACCCACAAGTGGGATCAAAACCATTGTAGTTCACTCTCCAAAATTGTTTTTTGTGAGTTAGGTTAATTTTATAATTTTTTTTGAAAATGATTTTGAGAAGGGGAAAGAGGCCTCAAGGCATGAGAGAAAAATAGTGAGGTTGGTCAAATTTTATTTACAAGAAAGTCAAGTCTAAAATGAAAGTTAAATTGATTAAATTTTTGATTAAGAAAATAAAAAGAAAAGAGGCACTTGGATTAAAATCCAAAGTCTTAAGAAAATATTTTTTTGAGTTTTGCATATTTGATTTTTTTGGTAAAAAGATTTTTCTAAACTAAACGTGAATTAACAAACTAAACGTAACGACATAACGTGATAAAAAAACGAGATATTTACAAAGGATGTTGGATCCCAAGTAAATTCTCAAGTAAGTGAACCTAAAATTACTAATAGTTTGATTTTAAGAAAATAATTAAAGTCCAATAATTAACCTAATTTGTCTCTAATTCGTTTCGGTCCTCGATTGCGGTTTATGTCAGAATGCGGAAAATAAATGTGATTTGTGTCGGTGCTACTTTTATTATATGAGTATTACATGGTCCCTAAATACATGCTAAATCTTCAAGGAAAATATAAATGACAAGAATAATAAAATGCATGATTTTAAACTACATCATATCCTATTATACACACTAAAAATTTAATGATGATAAAATAAAATGACAAGAAATAAATGCACATGCAATGATACATAAACTAGGAAGATAGATCATCAAGTAAGCTAAAAAATTATGCAAATTAAACCGAAACAATGCATGATATTAGGCAAAATACTAAAATGAGCTAATAAATGAAGTGCATGGTATTTGACATACTAACAAGATGCATGAAATGAATTTACGTTTAAAAAGAACAAGCAAACAAGAAGAAAATAGCATACTACACCAAACAGGGGGTGCAGAAGCAGCAATGGGGTTAGAAAATAAAACAGCATGAAAATTGGGTTAGAGCATTTTCGAAATGGGCCTGGGTTGGGCTATAAACTGGTTCGAATACATGGGTTATGGATTGTAAAGACCCGGTTCAGTTGAGTGGAGGTATAAAAAACGTTTACTGAAGAAAAAAACACATAATACTCCTTCCTCCTCTCTCTCATATGAAAATTGCTCTAACCTCTCTCTACAATAAAAGAAAAACAGTACCGCCCCCTTCACCTTCTTCTCCGACGAGAAGCAAATTTTCCGGCACGGTGGCCGGTGGTGGCACCACCGTGCCGGAGTTTCAAAACTCCTCCAAATCAAAAACTTTTTACATTTTTAAACATCCTTTTCTTCATACGTTTTGAAAATCAACTTAGTTTTCACAAACAAACACCAAATAATCCTAGATCTACAAATGAAGATTCGGAGAAAGAGAAACAAGAACAAATACCTTCTTTACCTCACTGTTTTGGTTCGGATCTGCAAGGACGTACTCAATCTAGTTCGTTACTGTCCTCTCGTTTGACCTCTTTTTGCGGTTCCGATCCTCTTCTCTTCCTTTGAATTCGGTTTTGGTTTTGGCTTCTTTGTGTGGCTCGGATTCCGATGTTTCTTGTGTGATTGAATGAACAGTGAGACTTGAATTCGATTTGAAATGGTACAGTGATATGATAATGAAAAGTGATGGATGATGATTTTCGAAATTGTATTGCTGTTCTTAAAAAAATTGGAGAGAAAAGGGATTTTGATCCAAAAAACTAAGTGAGAGAAAAGGGTTTAGTGTTTGGGCCGCTGCAGCTGTGTCAGTGACTCTAACCTTCTCTCTGACGTGCTACAGTGCATTTAATAATATTTATACCTGAAAAAGTAGGGTTTCTCTGCTGCTGCAGAGACCCCTAAAGGGCTCTAGTACAAAAAGGACTGGACTTGACTAAAACTTGACTAAAAATAAATTAAATGATAATTATAAAAAACGAAAATTACTTATTAAAATAAAATAAAAAGACAATCAATATCAAAAAATAAAATAAAAAGAAATGCCCCTTTCGGTAACCAAATGAGGTATTTTAAAATACCTCTCTGCCGAAATACGAACGCAAAACTTTTTAACTGATAAAGAACGAAATGAAAATCTAAAGCACGTACAAAAGATTTTAAATATCTAAAACGAATTAAAAAAGAAATTAACTGTTTACGAAGCGAAAAAGATATTTTAACCAATCTACGGTCTAAATAAAACGTTTAAATACTACAACACGAATAAAATTATACGTAAAACAACGCGAAAATTTTGTTTATTAAAATACGAATAAAACTTTAAAATACGAATGAAAAATTTTAACTGGTCAAAATTTGGGGTATGACACTCGTTTTGCAAATTCACACTTTCAAATTACTACTGCCTCACACACTCGTCGAATTCTGTTCATGACAACAACTTCTAAGTTTCGATCTATAGCTTTAGATTCATTGTTTACCGATTATTCTGCTCCTACTTTACTCAACCCTAATTTTTCGCTTCCTAAATCTCATTATGATCGTAAAGTTATAGGTTCATGTAGGAGGGTTTCTGTTGTTGAAGTCTTTTTCAAACATATACATATGAAATCCATCCACTGGAGCTCATAGACAAATACCTTCGCCTCCTCCCAATTATTTACGTTCAATTTTTCATTTACCTTCAAATTTCTATGGTTTTGGGTATGACGAGTCAACATATGATTACTTGGTAGTTTTAGTATCCTATTATCATATTCGAAACCCAGATGATGAGCTATCTCACTTATCGATTTTCTCATTGAGAGCTAATGTGTGGAACGAAATTGTGTGTCATTTTCCTTTGTATAGTGTGATTTCTCATTTTCCTGATGTTGTGGTAGAGTCAGTCTTCAATGGGGCTATTCACTGGTTGGCTATTCGTCGTGATACATGTGAGTATGCTATTGTTGCCTTTCATTTAATGGAAAGGATACTTCTAGAAATTCCTCTCCCAGATGATGATGATTTTGAATATAGTTTCGGAGAATCTAATTTATGGGTATTTAGAGGATTTCTCAGTCTATGGGTTTTGGGGAAAAACGGTAAAGTTGATATATGGGTGATGAAAGAATACAAAGTGTAGTCATCTTGGACTAAAAAACTTTTGTTCTTACTACTTATGATACCATTCATTATGTTTCCCTTGTATGTTGTACAAAAAGTGGTGATATTGTTGGAATAGATTATTGGTGAGATATGATGACAAAGGAGTGTTTGTAGAGCATATATACTATTGCAAAGAGTCACGAAATGAATTTCGATTGGCTATGTATACAGAGTCTTTGTTTTCACTCTCTAATTTAATTTTAATGGACTCTAATAATTTGGTGGTTGGAATTTCTCTTTTTGAACCAGGAAAAAAAATAGTTTCAAATTAATGATGTACACATGACCAATTAAATGAATTTTTAATACCTTAGAGCGTAAGAAACATCAAAATTAAATCATTTCATGAGCCTAAGTAGTGATATATGATTACAACTTAGAGTTTTCAAAGAAAGGAGTTTAAAAAAAAAATGCATTTTGCATGGTAATAAGCTGTAGAAAAGTGTTGATTGTTATAGTGTTAGCCATAGACACAAGGCAAAGAAATAAGCTTTTTATTGCAATCTGTTTGATTAGATTTGTGGTAAATCTTCATGTTGAAACCCAACTGGTTCAAATTTTGTTTGCATACATGATTTGGCTGAAATTCTATTTCACAAAGCATAATGATTTTATAGATTTCCAAAAATTATCTAAACAAGCAGGTGGGTAATATTATAGTGTTTACGAAATGATTTTCAAGCATTTTCCAAACTTTCTCTTCTTTCCATCATAGGCTTGTGGCTCTTATTGGAGTTTATATTAGAGATTTACTTATCTCAAAGCGTGCTCTATAATGTTTTATAAATTGGAGTAGCTTGGGAGCGTGTAAATAATGCATGCACATATTCTTCATAGTCCTAAATCCTAATTACAAACAACACACTCTTATAAAGGACTCAAATCATATGAGTAAAAGTAAAATAAAAAGATGGTTTTGGTGAAAGGAATGGTAAAAGAACGTGTCACACTCACTTTCAATCTAAAAGGATTGCTAAGCTATGAAGAATCGCCACAATAGTAAAAAAATCATTGATAAAATTCGATAAACTTGATATCCATAACCAAAAAAGACACAAACCTCTCACAACATCAAAAGTGTTTTTATTTTTTATTTTTTATTTTATCAAATTCTACGTATCTTTTTATTGCAAATTGAAACTTATAATTTATAGAGTTCTTGCTCTAATGAACTCAATGGTCCCTACTTAATTCAAATAAAACTTATAAATTAAATCCTAATTTAAATAAATACATAGCCGTACAATTATTTTCCGAAAAGAAAACACTAATTAACTTCATATGCTTTAGTTCAGAACGTGAGATGCTTCAGCTTCTCAAATATCAATTGTTTGTAATATAATTCCCAAAATGAGAAGAAAAGGTGAGTAGATAGCTCCAAGTAAATGACGTAAACCCATTAACCCAATGAATAGTAACTGTAGGGCAAAAGGATCCATCAAATCCATATCTATCCACCATAATATCAATTCAATCCATCCACCAAACAAAAAAAGAAGTTATTGGATTGGATTTAATCCATCTATTTAAAATTATGGATACATCCAATCCATCGACCTTATTTTAAAAATTCATTTGATCATCTAAAATATTAATAATGATCCATTGGATATAAAATTATTTTAAAAATGATTTAAATTAATTTTGTTAATAAATAAAAACAAGCTATGTTTTTAATTATGGGAGCCTAAAAAGAAATATTCTATTTTTTTTCTCAAATGATTGGCCCATAAGATTCAGCCCATTCAATTAAAATAAAATCAGCCCATTGATAAAAAAAGTGTCAATAAAATTTATGGTGGCTGGAGCTCCGCCACAGTCGCCGGAACGCCACCGTCCGCCGCCGTGACCTTGCCGGAGCTCCGCCGTGGGTCGCCAGAAAATCTGAATTTTCGGCAATATCGCCGCCGTCCTCCGCTGTGTCGGTCGCCGGAGCGGTACCGACGCCGGTGTACCACCACCTTTTAGTTATTTATTTTATTTCAGAAATATATGTATTGGGCTTTAGAAAAAAATATGTATTGGCCTTAGACAAAAAGTAAGCATTGGGCTTAATTAAAAAAGGAATTTTGAATGTTATTACTTTTTGCACCATTTTATTAACAAAATAATTATGCAAAACAAATTTAAAAATAAATAATACATTTTATTAAATGGAACGGATGGATAATCCATCCATTAAAATTTAATAATGGATGGATTGGATAGACATAAAACCTAATGGATGGATTGGCTGGTTTTTTTTTCAAAAAAAAAAATGGTGGATTTTAATGGACTAATGGATTTTTTTGATCCATCCATTATGATCCAAATCCATATCCATCCAATCCATCCATTTTGCCACCCCTAATGAGTAGTACTTAAAACATTTTTGGATCAGAATTGAAGAAAACTAGCGTGCATGGTGGCCTTCATTTCCTTTGGATTTGATTTCATTTGGTCATACAAATATTTCTTTGATCTTCTCCGATAAAAGTCTTACGTGGACTCCATCCAAGACGAATGTCAAATATCTTGAATAACAAAACTCACCATGACTTATTTTCCACTTGAATTCATATGTGTAACATACCATTTCAAAGGAACCATGGACTAAAAACAATGAAAAAAATCATTTTTTTTAGTGCATTTTTTCATATGTTTCTTTCCACATGCTTAATGATCTCATGATCACATCATTAAGAGGACAAGTAAGTCCTCTACTAACCAGTCGTGCATGTGTAGAGAAACACCCACAACACACCCTCCAAACAAGACTCTTCACCTTCGGGGGAGCTTTGATGTTATCGATTTTCAATGGCCCAGACGTCTTAAGTGAGAGGTGTCCTAGATGTTTTCGGTGCAAATTCGATAAACGCTACAAACAGAATACTTATCATTCTTCTCTCCTTTCCAAACTAACACATATGTTGTGATTAGAGGAAAAAGAGGAGTGTTGAGAATTGAAAGTGTAGTAGGTGGATCAAAAAGGTAATGAATTCTGCTCTTTTCAAGTCTTCATTGTATGATCAATCAACTCTCGAACATAAATAGAACGAAATTGCGTATTCCAGATATCGTGATGCACTCCCCATTTAATAGCCACAAGTGCTCCATCAAAGGAATCCTTATGCATGCATCTATACACACCAACGAGCTCTTTGTTGAAACACATTCTTTGCACTAAAGATGCTACGCCAGACGTAGCTTGGATTTGTGCCAATTTTGAATCCAAAGAAGACAATATGTGGAAAATATTGAGTATTAAACAATCGTTCCACTAGGCTACCAAGCATAACAACAATGAAAGATGCTAAGTCCTTAAAACCCCTTCGTTCATGACTAGATAATTTATCCCAAAACATCCACCTAATACTCTGTTGTGTCGAGCCACCGTTTTCTATACTCATGGCATAAGTAGGTATAACTTGTAAGACATATTTTATAATTACCTCACACCCTATTTTAGACAAACATTTGCTGCTCCATTAATTAATTTTATGCCATAATTCATGTTTATTTATTTATTTATTTTGACAATATATGATGAGATGATGAAGGACGATTTACACGAGAAGATAATGAGTATTTATTAGACCATGATCTATACTATTTTACATCAATTAAACTCTCTAATAAAAATAAAAATAATAATAATAATAATAATAATATATCATATCTTCCCCTAAAAAAAAAATAATAACTATCTTATGAATAAATCATTCACGTACGAAAAAAAGAAGAGAGAAACAAAAAATCTGGGCAACATCGTGAGATCTCGACCGAGGCAGAGTTGTGTCGTGTCGTGTGGTTTGGATTGAAATTCCAATTTAACAAATCACAATACAGAACGTAAGTTACGAGATTAGGTTTTCATTCTCTCTTCTCTTTTGATTCAATTCATTTTCGATCTGAACTTGATTTGATTATTGTTTCAGGAAGAACCAACGATGGTGATGCCATTACTTGCTTTCATCGTTGCTGCACTTTTCATTCCCAGTCGAGTCTTTGCAATTCCCTCCACTGTTCCCGCATTCCTTTGGTCATCTCATTATAACTTGTAATTATCATTTTCCATTTTCTACTTGCAATTTGATGATAGTTAGTTATGCTTGATTTAGGACCTGTTTGGATAAACAACTTATTTGTAGATATAAGCTATTTTCTAAGCTATCTTGGACAACTTATCAAAATAAGCTGAAAAAAGCTTATAAAAAAAATTGTCATTAGCTGTTTTTATAAATTCTCTCAAACGGTCTCACAAAACTTATGTCAGTTGATAAATTCAAATAAGTCGATCCAAACCGGCGGAGATAAAAAAGTTTTGTAGCTTTCCAAGGGTTTAGGAATTGATAGTAAAAGACGTGTGGCATGATCTACTGAAATTTTATTTGAAAAAGGTTCAAAATTGGAACAAAAGAAAATTATGGGTAGGGGTTGAAGTATAGTAATAACAGTGTAATACCTGTGTTTTGGTAGCTTTAGGTTTCTTTATGAGTTGTCACAACGTTTTGGTTCATCACAGGCATGGTCATGCCGGGGATAGATTTTTCGGATTAATCAACAAAGCTTCATTCTATGATTGATGATTTACTTTTTTGTTTTGTTTATGTGTTAATCCTCTGCTTTCCAGGGGAAGAGGGCCCTGGTAAGTATAGCCTGGCCAAGAATTGTTTCACCTAGAAATCGAACTTGAGAGATGTTTACTTTTAGGTTTGCAGATTTTGTGGTTTTTTAAGGTGTATATAGTAAAGAATGAAAGCAGCAGTAGCAGACAAGAAGAAAATATAAACAGGATTAAAATGAAAACTTAACCATTTGTAAAATATACAAATCCTTCATTTAGTTATTGTTCTCTACTTGTGTTTAGTAGCAACAATCTTAATATGCTAGATGCTTCTTATAGTAGTAAGATGTATCTATTCTATTTCATATAAGCATGGGGTTGTATTGTACATACATAGTCATTGAGTATTCATGCCTTAGGTTTACCTTATGTTGTTCGACGAATCAGAAAATTGTTTATATCTTACTGGACCTTTGCAGGATCTCAGACAATGGATTGAAGGAGTCCGTTAATTATCAAGTCATTTCTCCGAAAGACCTAGCAAAGTCTGTTTTATCTGAAGCAGGATGGTCAAATTTTCTGGTATTATACTTATCTGCAAGATTAGTTTCCCATTATATATATGCTGGGGGTTCTATCCCTCCCTACTTCTCTCTTAAACCTTTACGGAGAAGGGATTGTTTTTTTGTTTTCTATTAATGATGATAGCATTTGTTCAGTTTTGGTCTCTTCTATCATTGCTGTTGCTGCGGTATTTTTAATTTCCTTTTTCAATTTTTTATTTGGACAGTGCAAAGGGAAGAAATTTCAGGATCCTCTCGATCTGGCACTTCTATTTGTTGGTGGAGAGGTAATATCATTTAAGTGTTTGTATAGATAGTTTGTGTTGCAACTTTCCTATTTTACATTTGTTGTCTTGATCTTAGAGATTCCTGTCAATGAGTGCAGCGGCATTGTTTCAATAATCAATAAGCTATGTTACATTTTACCTTTGCAGTTACAGTCTTCCGATTTAAGCTTGAACAAGCATGCAGACTCAGCTCTTTCAGACTTGCTCAAGGTGAGAGAATTGTGACATGCAGTCTAGTCTATTTTGTTTTCTGTGTAAACCTGATTCAGGACAGCTAATGGAATATTTTTTTTTTCAATTTTTGACTGACATTCTCTGTTGTCATGAACAGGACTCTTTTGTCAGATCCAACACTTCCATGGCATTTCCTTATGTTTCGGCATCAGAGGATGTGAACTTGGAAGACTCATTGGTTTCAGGATTTGCTGAAGCCTGTGGAGATGATTTAGGAATTGGCAACGTTGCTTTCCTTGGATCTTGCTCTATGGGCACTGGAAATCGTGAAGAAACTGCAGCTTTACACTCAGTTCAAGTAATCAATAAATTCATGTGACATGACTGATTATGGAATTTTAGGTCCTTTGTAATGGTTGCATGATGCTCTTTATTGTCTATTGTAACTTTACAGGCCTATTTGACCAAGAGGAAGGAAGGGAGCCACAAAGGGAAAACAGATTTGGTTGTGTTCTGCAATGGTCCTCAAGCTTCAAAAAATGTTGACAGAACACAATCTGAAGGTACATCTGCTAGAAACATTTTTTTGGATCTTTATACCATTTGCTGAGTTCTCATGCATTTGTATATTTTTAGGTGAAGTTTTATCTGAGCTTATCAGCTCTGTAGAGGAATCTGGGGCAAAATATGCAGTACTTTATGTGTCAGATCTTTCGAGGTCAATCCAGTATCCTTCTTATAGGGATTTGCAAAGGTTTCTAGCAGAAAGTACAACAGGGAATGGATCAGCCAATTCTACTGCTTGTGATGGAGTCTGCCAGCTTAAATCATCACTTTTGGAGGGACTTTTAGTGGTAAGCTTCTTTGCCCATTTTTACAAATGCAGTTAATTGATGGCTTGTGAGTTCTTGTTGATTTATCTTGCACCTTCTACGAATGTGCTAATCTGGCAAGAGAAAAACCTTCTTATGAATAAAACATTATACAGTTACCATTATACCACTCATTTTTTCTTCTGTTTTTCCCTTTCCTTCTCTGTGATTAAATTATCTGGTACCACAAGTACACTTCATATGCATGCTTGTATAGGTTTCTGTTTGTTTCTGAGTTCCGACTCAATTCCTCAAATTTCAATAATACAACTACAAGCATGAAAGATATTGTCCTTTTTTTTATTCGCTTCCATACAAACTATGCAATTGGTTATTTTGGTTTGTGATAAAACTTCTAGCCACTATTGCGTGGCATCTTTCCTTGTAGAACTGTTGCCCTTCAATCTGATACGTGAACATTTATTAGCGACACTAAAATATTCACAGCCTTTGCACACTTAATTTAAGAAGACCTTGTATACATGTCTATAGATAGACTATTGTTGAGGACTGAATATTGATGTGCTTGCATCAACTTATCCTCAAATGGTAGACGTCTTGTTTGGACTTTGGAGAACCCTGCATTTGAATTATTTAGACAAAGTAATATAAACATCATTTATAAAACATTAGAAAGAGGTAAAATTTGATGATTCACATAATCAAAGCTAGAAGTAAAATTTTACTAAAAATAATACAGAAATAGGGAAAAAAAGGTATAAAGATCCAAAACAAGTTACAATTTACTGCATCAAATTCATGAAAAATGTTCACAATACTACACAAAAGAGTTGTCGCTTCCCACCAGAACAGTGTTCTGTCTGTGTCGGAGCTATATTCGAGCAAGAAAAAGATGATTATTTTTCATTGGAAACCTAAATGAGGTGTCTTACACGTGTCATACGGGTTGTTGGGCACGTGTTAGATACGACACACAAATGTTTCCATGCTTCTGAGAGAGGTCCTCCACTAAGAATTTATATCAATGGATTGTAATTCAGATCTGATTATAGATCTATAATTCAAATTGCTAATTAAAGATAACTCTTAAGATAATTATATAATCTACAATGAGCAACACCTTTCCATTAATATCTGATGTTACCTCGACTCATTATTTTAATCAATTTGCTGATATAGTGTTGGATTGTTGCAATATTTATGATGTCCTGATGAGGTTGCTCTTGTGATAATCCAGGGAATAGTTTTGTTAATAATTTTGATATCGGGCCTTTGCTGTATGATGGGAATTGACACCCCAACAAGATTTGAGGCGCCACAAGAGTGATGATCCATTTGTTAATGATAGTATCTGTTCTGGTGCTGGGTATACTGCATTAAAATATTACTGCTATATTAATTGCGATTTTTTACGGAGGCTCAGATGAATGTCCTGTAATTTTTTTACTTATTTCAGAAACTAAACGTGTTGAATGATAAAAATAATGTGTACCAGTGTATAAAAGTAAAACAGCTATCGTAGGTTTTAATTTTGATCCTACAGGTGTTGTAAAATTTTAAGTAAGAAGCAATTTCAGAATATGTTGTGTGTTCTGTTTTGTCATATTGTCTGAACCCTATTCATTAAGGATTGGATATACAGTTAGTTTCTTTCTGCTAGCTGTGGTTTGTCTCTCTTCTCTTCATGGCTTCACCCTTAATTTGAAGGCGAAATGGTCTCACAAAGTTGTACTTCAGCATTTCAAGGAATTTACTGTTGTTTTTAAGCTTTATTCGTGTTAAAAGTATCTCAGGAAAGACAAAGAAAACACCAAATGATAGAGTGAATGAATGCAATTCACACTTGATTATTCTCATTACTGAAATCTGTACAGCAACAAATAGGTATGCCAGCCGCAATGAATCAATTGTCTTAAGGTACTTGTCGTTACTTATCGAAGTGGAAAGCATGATAACATTCCTCTATATCAACTATATATGGTTTGTTTCGATTTACCTATTTAAGCTTATCTACCGGCAGAAACACTTCACTTGTGAGATTGTTTAAAACAACTTGTGAAAACAACTTATAAATCAATAGGCAGCACTACTACAAAACAATAGCATTTCTAACTTCTATTAATTAACTATCATTAACAAAAGCCAAACACAAATGCAAATCAAGCTCCTTAAAAAAAAGTCTAGCTATATCATGCAAAACTTCGAAAATAGGGCGCGTTACATGATGTTTCTGGATTACATAATCCGGAAACCCCCTAAACACCCTTTTTCAAGGTAAAACAGTTCGGATTATATAATCCGAATTGTATCAGCACAAATCCTAAACATGTTTGTAACATGTATAGCCATTTTAGGGACAATATTAATCTTCCTAACTCTTATCCTTTTGTTTTGGGTCATTGTTACCTGTTTTTAGTCAAAAATCGGGTTTTCGGGCTACTTGATTGGATTGCTCTGAAACTTTTCCAAAAAATCAGAAAAAATTCAAGGACCATGACTCCCGTAGAAGGGACTTCTTACGGGACTCCGCCTCTCAAAATCCAAAATTCCATCGTTTAGACCCATTTTTCATTTGTTTTAATTATTCATATTCTATCTGAAAAAATTTGCACTAGTTTTATTTGATTTTTAGAATTTTTCGGTAGTATTTTTATATTTTTATGATTTTATTTGACAACTTTTTAGCATTTTTTACTTAGTTTTTTTGTTGTTTTTAAAAGCAAAACTCAAAACTGCTGAAATGTGAAAGAGTCTGAATAAGAATTGTCCGGATTATAAAATCCGAAATAGTAAACATGAATCCGGATTTTAAAATCCGGACTCCACAAGGGCATTTTTGGAAAAAAACATAGGGCGTGCGAGAATTCTATAGGGTGGGAAAAGTAATACTCATGAGGTTATTATCAAAATTTCTCCCTCCAAAAAAAAAGTTTATTATCAAGTTGTCAAACAAGAGTAGAAATGGTGGGTAGTCTCAGTTACATTAGTGACAGATTACATAGAAATTTGAAGAATAACCACTAACCAATCAACAAAACTTATCACATAGCTGTATCAGTTCTCTATTAAGCATGATTTTAGCTTCAAATGTATGTCTAAAACAAGTACCATCACAACTTATGTATAAAAATAAACAAGCATTAACGGTGTTTATTATTTGTAGTTGTCAAACAAGAGTTTTAATTACAAGTTGAATTTTCTTGCCGTAAAGTGTCTCTTAGGAGGGAATGCTTCGCTATGCTGCAACCTAAGGCCATTATTAATGAAGCCTAAGGTCAATTTACACATCAACGCATATTGTTTAGTACCAATATATATCATGTGGGGGAGGGAATTAATAATTGCTATCCTTTATTGATAACAAGAATTACATAAGGAATAAGATTATGAATTCCTTCATTGAGATGATGAATTATTTGGTAAATTTTTTGCAAGAACGTCAATGCCCTCCAATGTTGACGATGGGATCAATTTTGGCAAAGAATTTGAAAAAAATATATTTTATTTTGATTTTGTCTTTTAAAGATCAATAGTTGTGAATTGATGAAAGCTTATTTTAAACAATTTGACAATGACTTTGGAAGAGACTTTGTAAAAAATAATATTTTCTTTTGATTTTGTCTTTTAAGGATCAATAGTTGTGAATTGATGAAAGCTTATTTGAAAAAATTTGACAATGACTTTGGAAGAGAATTTGAAAATAATAATAATAATAATAATATTTTCTTTTGATTTTGTCTTTTAAGGACCAATAGTTATGAATTGATGAAAGCTTATTTGAAACAATTTGACAATGACTTTGGCAAAGAATTTGAAAAAAAAATAATATTTTGTTTTGATTTTGTCTTTTAAGGATCAATAGTTGTGAATTGATGAAAGCTTAATTGAAACAATTTGACAATGATTTTGGCAAAGAATTTGAAAAAAAAAAAAAATTCTTTTTATTTTGTCTTTTAATGATCAATAGTTGTGAATTGATGAAAGCTTATTTGAAATAATTTGACAATGACTTTGGCAAAGAATTTGAAAAAAATAATATTTTCTTTTGATTTTGTCTTTTTAAGGATCAATAGTTGTGAATTGATGAAAGCTTATTTTAAACAATTTGACAATGGCTTTGGAAAAGAATTTGAAAAATAAAATAGGCTAAATTACATCAGGGGTCCTTTAAATTTGAGGTTCGTAACAATTGTTTTGTTATTTACATATTTTATTACTTATCATCATTCGTATCTTGTGCGCAATTTTGAACAGTCATTCGTCTTTCAAAAGAATTTCAAAACCATGTTTTCGAAAAGTTTTTAAAAGGAAAGAAGATATTGATTCCCCCTTTAGCTTATCCGTCATATTGACATACAAGGAGGTTCATTAATCAATGACCAATTCTATTTTCCTATAAATCAGACTCGCACTATAATAGAAAGACATCTTTTTGCAGATTATAATAATCTTTCTTCTCTCCTTCATCTCAATTCTTGCTCTTGCTTTAATTAGTATTATAACACGTTGTCAACACGAGACTTAAATATCTATAAATGATTGTATACTTTCATAATAGTTCATGATTATTTATTCCCAATAAATTTTGGAAGAATTCAATATTCATCCATGAAAGATCGAGAAAAAAAATGTGATTTTACTTGGTCATTGTTGAGAGAGAGAGTTGTGGTTGAGTTCTTGAAAAACTATACGTATAGACCATGATTAATGTTTATAAGATATACTTGATATTAATATATTTTGGATCTAAGAAGATTAAGAGAATTTTTTTATGTCACTTTAATATGGTAATAGGTAGTTATAAGCTTAATGGAGAATACCCTTATATTGGTTCGTCATATTCATGAACAGGGCCGTTCCTATAAAATAGGAGGCTCGACTCTCTTTTTAAAATAGGTCTCTCGAAAAATAAAAACGTAATTTTTTTTTGTGTAGCTAAACTTCAGTAAAAAAAATAGAATCAGAAGAACTTTTAAACATGAAACGAAATAAAAAAAATTAAGTGAAAAAGAGGTGAAATTTACCTAACGGTGTCGTTTGGATTTGTCACTCATCCGTTGTGGAAAAGGGAAAAACGAATGGTTTATGCGAAAAATAAACTATTGTTGTGATTCTTTTAATGAAATAGCTTTCCAAATTGACCGGTTAAATGATTATACAAATTGGGGGTGGTTTGATAGCATCAAATTTATGTCCAGCAGAAGAATTAGAGTCTAGAAAAAACTCAAACGTGTTCCGAAAAAAGAAAAAAAAGTAACATGTTTTTTTTTTATTTAAGTGGGGTGTGGGTATTAGACTTAAATTCTTTTTTGAGGCCCGTAGTATTTGGAGTCCCGACTTGGTTGAGCTGCTTGCGCATCCCAATGCCGGGTCTGTTCATGAAATATCTAAACTATATTGAGACGTTATTTTTAAGCAGATTTTGCGTCAAAGAAACAAATGTAAATATTATGGAGGATTCTCCCAGGAGTCTCAAAACCTCCACTTTTATGACATATTCGGAACTTACATGTGTAAAAGTGTTAGGGTCTGTTTGGAACACTTTTTGTTTTTAGTTTTCAGAATATGTTTTAAAAATCAATTTTAGAAAAGTGATTTCAAGAAGAGAAAAAGAAAAAACTTGTTTGGTTATGTGACTTTTCAAAACTGTTTTAGAAATGAAAAAATTAGAAAATCCATTTGGTAACATAATTTTCAAGAAAAGTTTTAGAAAATAGAAAATTAGAAAACCTGTTTGGTAATCAAATTTTTTAAAAACTTGTTTTTTTTTTTGAAAGAACTTGTTTTTTTATAACCTATATAAATTATATTACCCTTTATATAATTGTTTTTTTCCTTACAATTTTATCCTTAGTTGCCAATGAAATTAAATTTCAAGTACTTTAGTTAAATGTAGAATTTAGTCACAAAATAAATTATTTTTTAGATACAAAGTCAAAAAAATTTCAAGCGGTACAAAATTTAAAAAGGTGAAATACATCAAAATATTATAGCATATTAATGTCGATAACATAAACATCAAATAACCAAACAAAAACAATCATCCGCAAAATAACTAACAAAACTCCAATGTTGCATATAAGAAAATCTAAAAAAAGCGTAATTAGTTCGATTAATTATGACAATGTATCCACATTCTATCTCTAAGATGATTCCTAGAGAGAAGTAAACAATCATAAGGAACCTAAACAAATACTGAGATAAGTATGTCTGATCACTAAAGATAAGTATGTCTCATCATTAGAACCTAAACAAATACAAGTTATATCCTTAGAGCCTAAGTACCCATCCACGCTTCCTCTCATTAGACATGACGATAAACATTTCGCTCCAATCAGGATCCTTAAACTTTTCCAAGGCTTTTCCATGGGCATCATCTGAAATGTCTTCTAGTTCATCGAGAGCAGCCACACACTTGGTAAGAGAACAATCTGAAGTTACACGTGAAGTAGCCTTTGCACTCCTATCCTTGTACCTATCAGCTCTTGCCAAAGAAACTTTAGCCCCCATGCTGCAAGTGCCTCATTCATATGATGTGATGTAGACTCCTTCTTGGATCTCACATGAACTTAACGCTTTTCATTGCGTGTGATGCGCTCCACTTCATGTAGATCATCATCTGAACTATCCTTATCAACATACACATGATTAGCACTCCCATTGTTAATGTATTGATTATCAAGCTCGTTTTCTTCATCCGTGTTTGGTGGGTCTTGGGCAGATGAATGATGAAGTTCTCCAGTGACATTATTTTTGTTGAATATGATTTCCAACAACTTATAATATAATGGTCACACCCTTTCTTTTGAAACTGTGCAGGTTTGGGATGTACCTGAAATGATATATGCATATCATCAATACAATATAGCCTATAGAACAAAACAGATTGGTTTCCCAAACCACTTCTTAGAAAAATTCATTTGGTTTGGGGAACTTTTCAAACAACGTTATAAGATAAAGATATTAGATAACAACATAATAAACAGGAAATCAAACAAGATTCTTGAAACGTTATATTGAGCGTGAAAGAATTATTATAAGGTACAAACAGAAACCTAGCATGATACGGTTCAAACAAATTAACACCTGAACCGAAAACTCAATTTCTCAATTGAATCAATCTCATAAGTAATAATCTGAATCGAGTGTATCTAATATTCTCGTCACATCTCATTTTGTATACAACTAGAACAAATCAGTTGCTTAAATGATAAGCTAAACCAGAAGGTTCTTAAAGCCAAATGATTATATATACCACAATTCCCACAAGGGTATTAAAATGTGATACACACACCAAGTCGCTAAGCAGCAAACATCATATCACCTATTAAAAGTGGTAAAATTCAATTAAGCCATAGAAAATGTAATGTATCATAGAAACTGGCCATAGTCGAACATGGAATCCTCGCATATTATCCAAATAGGGAATCCTCGCTATTATCTGATTGCTACTTCATGTCAAACTTCAATTGAATTGTTTTGCATTACTATAGGAAGCAGCAAGCAATTATCTACCTATCAACATTTTAAGGAATAAGAGACATCTTTCTCGAGAAACTATGTTCAATTGAATACACCATGGAGAAAATGCTATATTACAAAAACTAAAAGAAACATGTAAGAAACAAAAGAACAAAAATGTACTCACATTATTCTGATCAACTTCTCGGATCATATCCTCTAAGGGGACATCTCTTAGGCCAAATTCTTCACAAGCTTTTTGAAGCTCATCTTTTGTGATGTATCCACTTCCATCTTTATCAAAATATGAGAATGCTGCATGTAAATGATCTTCCCTATCAACTTTGT
>Ga0228711_1005374_pt1 | contig 19494 bp, 14 predicted proteins | sample MedpolnodulmetaG_2_FD_177996 | JGI IMG/M metagenome (GOLD analysis project Ga0228711, IMG submission 177996) | Root nodule microbial communities from Medicago polymorpha collected in Santa Monica, California, United States - brown nodules | ecosystem: Host-associated > Plants > Roots > Nodule... | reverse complement strand
GGGGGGTGTTGTTCCTTATCTTGTTGGAAAATGTACACGCACACGGTAATCAGGACCATTATTGGGGTGGTGCAAACATCTTTATGGAGCTGCGCCTCCAAAATTTGGGGGCCCAATTTTTTTAATTTTTTTTTTTGGTATACAATGCATGTAAAATATAATAATATACTACTAGCGCGGTCATATTTGCATAGTTGAAGAAGTGGTGTTGTGGTAGACCATGGTGGTTGAATCCTTGTTGTGGTCATGGGTTCAATTCCTAAGACTAAGACCCATGATTTTTGTTCTTTTTCTTTATTTATTTATTTATTTCCTACTTGTTTACAATATAACTATTTTTTACTTTTTTTTTGGAGCACTTGTAATTTTTTGCCCATACTTGTATCAACATATGCTTGCTCTATATCGGAATTCACAACACCCTCCAAAGCAACCATGACCGTCTTCCCCACTTCGCTTGACTTAATCTCTTTCCCATCCTTGCCTTTGAGATCCTTAACTTTGCAATTTGTCTTACATTTTGCTATAACATTTCTTTTAATGTGATACTTACACACCAGACTACTAGCCTCTAGGAAAACAGTATCGAAAACATTCATCAAAGCATTTTTCTGATCAGTGACAACTACTTTGGATGACATATCTTTGGAATGCAACTGATCACGACACCTCTTAAGAGCCAAAGAAACGTTATCTTCCTTCTCAGACATCATATAAGCAAATGCAATAGAGAACATCATCTGGATAGAAGTAACACCAACAAACTTAAGCAACAAAAGACGATATTTGTTTATAAGTGGAATCCAACACAACCACCGTAGAGAATGTGTTAAACAACTTAATACCATTTGGATGCGCTCAGAAAATACCTCTGACATCATCAAAATTAGGATACTTCCTACAATGATACACATACTTATTCTCAACCTATGATTTCAAGAGATGTTGCATGTTTGTTCTCAGACCCCTAATGGATTGCCTATACTTGTCACAAGCAATATAAATATGCTTGATAGTAGTTAAAGTTCTATTGTTCCTATTCCTTAATTGGTGAGAATTTCCTCGGAGGAACATTCGAGTATGTGTACTCACGAAGGTATCTACTTTCATTTGGGGTTTAGAGATCTGGAAGTTTTATGACCTTTCAACACATCTTCCATCTCACGGTTGTGTTTACTGTTTCCAACTTTGAGACTCCAATGACCGTCAATTAACAAATAACCTCTCACACGAAACAAACACTCACAATTCACCGAACCAGATATTTTGTGCATCAACAACTTCTTATACTTGGTATATGAACCTCCTTGTTCACATATTGTTATAGAAAAAATGCATTTATGCCATTTCTACCTTTATTTGATTTTCCAATAACAGTTGAAAATCTTAACTTCCATATTCCTCTCGGACCCACTCCAACAAATCATTCCGTGTACAAACTTTCTCTTGGTGGTAAATTGTTCTCGATGGGGAAACAACAACAGGTCCAACAGCTGGATGAGCGTCAAATGGAGGTACAATAAGTGGAGGAGCATCCTATACTTTTGCATCTCTGGAAGGAATATCAACTTTTGGTGGGGATCCTCAGCTTTGGCTTTGCAAGAATCATTAAAAACTCCAGGTGAAACATTCGGCAACACAATAGGAGGTCCAATGGCAGGTTCCAATATATGGGGCACCTCAATGGGAACATCCGTTACTGAAATAGTGCAAAATCATGGTAAGAAAAACTGGACACTTTCTGTACTTGTAGCATCCAGACTATATAATTCGAAACATTTTGCTGAAGCTTTCGGCTTATAAAATCCGAACGATGCCAATACAACTTTGTTGACGTGATCAAAACAAAAGTGCGTAGAAATCAAATGAAAAAGGTTTTATAGGAATAATACCTTTGCATTCAAACAAAAATGATGTTATTGATGCCCTTTTATTACAAAGATTGCTACTCCAAATCATGTTTTCGCTCAAAATTGTGTGCATATGTAAGTGTATGGAATGTTTGGTGATAAATGTGGAAAACTTCTGCTAGGTTATGGGAAAGTCTTATATATTGGAAGGTTTCGGCTTATATAATCCGAAACGTTTCCCTTTTTTTAAAAGGTAGGTTTACAGGTATGTTTCAGATTCTATTTTCCAAATTTTGTAAAAAAATGTTAGGTCTATATTTTTTGAATAATTTTTTCATCAACTCTAGGCAAGCCTGAGTTTGGTTACATGTTGGCCTTATGTTTTTACTCTATTCAGATCATATAATCCAAAATAGCTTTCGGATTATAGAATTTGATCAAAGGGTATTTTCAGAAGAAAAAAAAATAGGACATGCGAGAAGCTCATAGAATGAAGAAAATAGTCATATTCTATTGGATCAATTAAACCAACAATTTCTACAACTTTAAACTATTGGTGTATAGAGTATGAGTAATGAAATTGCACCCATTTTTTCTATACACGTGATACATGATTAAACACGTTAAAAAATGATTATTATTTAGTTGAATTAATGGTTGATTAAATCACTTTGAAAATTTAAATTTTTTATTAATCATTTCGTTGAATTAACAAAGTGTCACATGTGTACATACGAATGGCAATGAACATTCTCTGGATAGGGTAATAGTGTCAATCTCCATACCCACATTTATAACAATCCATGTACCCAAGCACATACCTTCGTAAACAATAAGTTTGGTGTCCGTCACCGTATCCTATGGACACTTAAACGCTCATACCGTACTTTAACAATAAAGAGACAAGAAATGACAAAAAACATCACAACATAATTAAAATATAATTTAAAATCTTTTAAATGATCTTATAAAATATTACACAACATAGTATTTTGCCAAACAAAAAACATCAAATGTATAAAAGTCAAGTGCATATTACAATTAATTTAAAAAACTTATGATTAATTAAATAATTTTAGCATTATAAAATTATAATTATAATATATATAATTTGTGGGGCGGACTGGGCAATAAAGTGTCCGTAACTACGCCCATACTTATTTAAATTTGAGAGTAATTATCCAAATTATATCCAGACTCAACAACGTGGATATTTACCCGTCCTTCGTGATCTTTTTTTTCCAGGTACCCTGACTTGAGTCTAATTCTCATTCCTATCTATATAGAAATTTTTGTGGTCATGAAATATTGTTGATAGAATTATTTTAGCTTCTCTCTAAATTTAGACAAGAATATCGCCGCGCCGTAGAGCCTCATTACGGTTGGCTAGTTTGAGATTGTTCATTAACGAATGATAATATTCCAAATAGGATAAGTACCCACCACGCCGAACTTGAAACGATATATTGCCACATAAGAGTATCATATTGACCTACATCATCATGCAATGGTGATTAAAATATTGCATTGAGAAGGGTTGTTAGGGTACACATTTTGTTTGAGGATGCTAAACACCATTAGATTAAATATAATATTTCTTATCATGTCCCCTATCACATTTTTATTCCTCTTTAATCAATGTCTCCTTGTCTCACCTTCAATTATAAGAGGTTAAATCTTGATGCTAAATCCTTCATTAGCATTTGCAATGTTGTCGTGATTTTGTTCATTTTCATTACCAAAATTTAGATTTCAAGTATCTTTCACTGTTATTTACTCGTCAAGTTGAAACTATATTCCTATTAATTTCGCTTTGAAAAGCTTAATAATCAGATCAATTAATAATAAGACAAGGACAATTTAATTTTTGCTCTCCATCCAATAATTTGATCGATTAAATAATAAGACTAGGACAATTTTCATCAGAAAAAAAAAAAGACATGACAAACAATAAAAGACAGATGTTGATTTTGTCGCTCTCTCAATGGATATTATTTTTAAGGGCTCGATGGGTTGTTTATAATGACAATTATCAGAAAATTAAAGTTATCAACACGAAGATTTCGGGGTTAGAAATAGGATGGTTTTCTCTTCGAAGAGATATATGGTGGAAGCAGGGCCGTTCCTACGATCCAAAGGTTCGACTCTGTAAGTGAAAAGAGGCCCGTAATAAAATAAAAACGTATTTTTTTTTAAAAGAACAATGTTCTATTTAAATTTTTTAAAAGATAAATACAAGATGTTGTATATATGCGATACACCCAAAGATGAAAATCACTACCGTATACATGAGAAACCTCAAACCACCCTCCCAAAAAAACACCCACCTAACACCAAAAGCAAGAGGACCCGATTCTAATAGGCCTAAAACAAGACAACAGAAAAGGAAAAGGAAATCAAATCGGGAAAGACGAAAAGGAAAGTCCAATGGACTGATGGTGATGATACGCGTGGTATCAGAGAGAAAGAAAAAAAGGAAATTTTAAGGCCCATACCTTGGGGAGGCCTAGTTCCATTGAGCTCCTTGCACACTCCAAGGGCTGACCCTGGGTGATTTCGAGTTAGGAAAAAAAGGGCATTGTATGTATTACTAGTCATTTTCAAACCTGCTTCTTTGTTTTAATTCTTGATTGGATGTTGGTTTTTTTTTTCTTTTCTGGATGGGTACCCTTTGTATTTCCCGATTTGTGGGTCAAATACCTTTTATACGTTTTTCATTGATAATAAAAAAATTCATTAAAAAAAATTATCGTGTTATCGACAAAAATTAATTTTGCAATTAATTTTTTTATTCAAAGGCTATACAAATTTTTTTTTGAAGAGGCTAAAATGAAATATATTACCACATAAAAGCGTTATTCCCAGCACAAGGGGTGCCAAGGAAAAACAGCAAGGTCTGAACAATATTTACAAAGGGAACCAAAAACAGGAAAAGAAAAACAAAAGGAAGGAAACTATTAGCCTATGCCCAATATGGTGAACGGGCTAAGCCACCAGCAATGCAGATTGGAGGGAAGACAAATGTGCTTCGCCTTCAACCACATATAGGAGATGGACTTAATCCTTTCAACCACCTGAAAAACGGGGCTTTCTTTGCCTTTAAACAATCTGTTGTTTCTTTCCTTCCAAATTTCCCAGACAGCTGCATACCATATAACCTGTAACATTGATCGCCGCTTCTTTCCGATCCCACCACAATAGACAAACTGATGTAAATGATCAGGGACATAAAATGGGTTGGTCACTAAGACACCAATCCACCTATAAATCAAGTGCCAAACAGAACCGAAAATATGACAATGCAAAAATAAATGAGGAGACGATTCGACAAAGTCACATCCTGCCACACACATCCTGGCCTCATGATGAATAACACTTCGCCGGAGGAGATTGTCTTTGGTAGGCAATCTGTCCCGAAACAAGCGCTAGACGAACACCACCACCTTGAGAGGCACATCCTTGTGCCAAATAGAAGAAACATCAACTAGTAACTCTAGCTGCGGTTGAATAGTTAGATAGTTATACAGGCTGCGGACAGTGAATGAATTTGAGTTCTCCAACATCCAGAGCCATCTGTCTTCATTATTAACCTACAGGGTAACATTAGCAAGAAGTAAAATGAATTCCCCCACCAGCTCCTCCTCCCAGGCAAACAACCTCCGCCTCCATCTCCACGCCTCACCACCCTCCCCCCACCCTAACTGCGACATCACTAACACCGACTCCCCTTTGAAAGCTGACAACTCAAATAATCTACTAAACCTGACACTAAAAGACACCCTACCACACCAAACATCAGTCCAAAACAGCGTAGTTCTCCCGTTCCCAACACATCGACTCACATGATCACTGAAACATCTCTCCCTACTCAAACTATGAACGACACGCCACCACTCAGAAGCCTGACGACCCCCTCCTCTCAACCGCCCCTCCTCCGTACCATACCGCACGGACAACACTCGAAACCATAAACTCTCTCTATCCACCAACAACCGCCAACACCATTTCCCTAAAAGAGCTACATTAAACTCCGTAATTCTCCTTACCCCCAAACCACCAACCTCCTTACTCCTACAAACAGAATTCCAGTCCACCCAAGATATTTTCCTGTGGTCAGCACTCCCTCCCCAAAAAAAACAATTAAATAAAGATTCAATAGAGGAGATGATACCTGTTGGAGCCTTGAAGAAAGAAAGAGCGTAAACAGGCAGAGATGACAAGACAGATTTCAATAAGATCAGACGGCCGCCGAAAGATAAATGTTTAGAGCTCCAACCCGACAGTCTAGATTTGATACGGTTTAGCAAAGGTACCCAAAAGGACAGGCGACGAGAATTACCACCAATGGGCATACCTAGATACACGAAAGGAATGGACCCTACCTTGCAATTCAAAACCATAGCCGCCTCTAACACCCATGAAGATGCGACGTTCACTCCAACCAAATAGCTCTTAGAAAAATTAACCTTTAACCCGGACAAGGATTGAAACAGAAGAAGAATAGCACGCATAGCCCGAATATTGGCCCAAGATTTGTCACCTAAAATTAGAGTATCATCTTCAAATTGGAGGTGGGACACAATTGTCAAAGCATTAACACCCACCTGAAACCCCGAAAAGAGGTTGGCTCGATTCAAAGACTCCATCAACACATTGAAGCCCTCTGCCGCTAACAGAAACAAGAACGGCGATAGAGGGTCTCCTTGCCTCAGTCCCCTCCCCAAGGGGAATTCATCCGTAGGCGATCCATTAACCAGAACCGAGGTTGTAGCTGTGCAAACACACTCCTTAATCCATTTGCGCCAGAGAGACGAAAACCCCATTTTAGACATCACATCATCTAGGTAACCCCAATCTACCGTGTCGTACGCTTTTTCAAAGTCCACTTTAAAAAGAATCAATTCCTTATTGAATTTGCGCGCTTCATCAACAATCTCATTAGTCACCAGTATGTCGTCCAAAATTTGGCGTCCTTTAATGAAGGCCGACTGGGACTCTGATATAACTAACCCAATAACCGAGCGGAGTCTATTAGCAAGGACCTTGGCCAATATTTTATACATACTTCCAACCAGCAAAATAGGACGAAAGTCATTCAATCGATGGGGGTTGTCAACTTTAGGGATAAGAGCAATGAAAGTACTATTAACACCTTTAGCCAGTCTTCCATTCTTATGAAATTCCACCAAAAAGCGCATAACGTCATCCTTCAGCATATCCCAAAAATCTTTAATGAAACCGAAGGTGATCCCATCAGGGCCGGGACATTTGAAACTCTCCACTTCCCACACCGCCGTCTTTACTTCCTCGACGGTAAAAGGTCTCACTAGACACGCCCCATCAGTAAAGGACAAAGTACGAAAATCTAAAGCCTCCAAACTAGGGCGACTATGCTGAGTTGCTTGAAACTGCGCCCGAAAATGAGTAAACACCGCATTACGCACATTCTGCACCCCCTCAACCAGAGCCCCGTTCACCAGGAAAAATGGGATAGCGTTCCTACTCCTTTTTCTAGTCATAATTCTATGAAAAAACTTAGAGTTCGCATCACCTTCTTTCAGCCATTGGACTCTAGATTGTTGCCAACAAATACTGGAATTTACTCTAGAAAGGGAGAACAGATCCTCCGACAATCCATGAAGCTCCCGAATTTCGTCGTCCGAAAACACTGATGACTCCCCTTTCAAATCAAGAGAAGCTATTTTATCCTTCAGAGACAAGATTTTAGCCGGCAGATTCTTAGAATGACGTTGGTGCTAGTCTTTTAGAGCCAATTTCAGCAACTTCAACTTTTCTTTCAAGACAAAGCTACCCCACCCACTTATCTGAAACGATCTCCAAGTATCTCGCACAAAAGAGTCGTAACCCGGAAAATCCGCCCAGCACTTTAACATCCTCACAGGTTTGGGTCCCCAATTTTGGGTATCAGCAGAAAGCACCAAGGGACAATGATCGGACAACCCTCATGACACAGCCAGTTGAATACAAGTAGGCCAAGTCAAACACCAATTGTCAGACAACAGGAATCGATCAATACGACTCATCCTCCTCCCATCTCCCGTATACCACGTGTAAGTGCGCCCCCGGAGCGGAAGGTCCACCAAATTATTGTTAACAACAAATCCGTTAAAGCTGTCGATACTTGCCTGGTGTGAAGCACTACTTACACTTCTTCTTTCCGCCGCACTCCGGATGGCATTAAAATCACCACAGACACAGACATTCTGGCCCACCAAAGCTTCGATTCTAGAAGATAAAGCATTCCAAAGAACTTGTTGACGAGTATTATCGCAAGGAGCTATACATTAAACACAGTAAAATGATCCCCAGACCTCAAAAACCGACCTGTAACTACTAACACATGATCCAGAGACGCTGTCGTCCACACCTCCACCTCATTCAAGTCCCACAGCGTAGCTAAACCGCCAGAGGCCCCCGTCGAAGGTTGATAAGAAAAATCAACTTTATCATCACCCCAAATGGACTTACAGGCAAAAATGTCAAACACTGGTAACTTAGTTTCTTGTATACAAAGAATAAAAGGTTTTTTCTCCCACACCAAATGGCTCACCTCCCTCTTTTTATCCGCACCGCCCAACCCCCGAACATTCCAAGATAAAAGCTTCATCACTATAAACACACCCCGACACCGCCCCCTCCCTACCACCCACTCAAGCCCTCGACCTACACACCATCACCACCGCCCTCTCTATTTTTCCTTCCCACTCCTGACAAAACGTCAAACTTGTTATTCGAATCTCCGCTGAACTTGAGGCCTACCGACCTCCCTATCGCACAAACATCCTCTGACAACACCTTATCGTTACCATGAAGCACCAGCCAATTGCTCCAATCATTATTCATTGATGTCTGCGAAGTACTATTAGAAGAAGCCACTTTAGAAGTATCCTTAGCTTTAGAAGCTCCCGACCCCTCCCTGCGATGTTTCGTGGTCCTACGCAAAGCACGAAGAACCTCTCTTCTGTCACTGTCTGATAGTCTAGCTATACACCTCAAATTTAGAGCACTATGCCGTAGGTAGCCACCTCCCTTCTTTTTGGTGATTTTGTGAACACCCCACGTTCTTCCAGTAACCTTATTTTTTGGTTTTGAGGCTGCACCCAAGCTCACACTTTTACGACTATTCACCCATTCCAAACTCCAAGGACCCGAAGAAGTAGCACTATCTCTCCCCGGAGGGCACGAAGCCGTTCTCTTAACCACTTTCTTGTCATCAAACAACAACTTCCGGGCCTGACGATTCACGTACCCCTTATTCTCATAATCCTTCATCAGCTTCTGTTCTGTTGCCAACTCCAAGAGTGGAGCATCCGCTTGAACCAGGGCCGCAGGTGTAGGAGAAGCGGATGTGACCTTCACCGTGGCACTAACGGGAGAAGGCGCAAGATGCAGCACTTCATCCTCCTTCTTCCAATCTTCTGAGAGCCTGTTCAACAGCTCGTCGACGTCTCTTCCTCCTACACCATCATCAAGATCCTCTGGCATAACGGACCTATCATCCCCTTGAGACTCTGTGTCTTCAACTAAACAAGCATCTTCTCCTATAGCGAAACCCCATTCTTCAATTATTTTGAACTGAAAAAGAGCACCATCCACCAAGATACTAGCCTCTGAGTTAATAAGTTCCAGAGAGCTGGTTGACACCAGGACCCGTGCATAGTCAAAGCGATCTCTGTCTAATGTGATATCATCAACTCTCATCAGTCGACCACAATCATAAACGCATAATTTGAAAACATCATAATTCCAAGCGTGTAATGGCACTCCATAGATCCTGACCCATGCACCTCTTTCACGAACTAGAGTATCCTTAGTCCACCTCACGGGAGTCGAAAAGAACTTATTGAAAAATTCAAGTGCGCCTGACAACGTAGAACTTACATCAACAGCTTCGAGAGAGCGAATAAATACCTTATCTGCTCCCAACAGAATAATGACCAAATTAACGAAGCCCGCGTCAAAAATTCTACGCTGTAACACCGGTATCGCGTCACCATTCAGCACAGACACCACCAATCCTTTGGACGCCCAAGACATGTCAAAGACTGACGATGTATACTTTGGAATATAAACTTGGTTCTTCTTATCCTCAATAAATTGAGCTTTCCGTCCATGTTGCTCATCCTCAACTGCACCTTCCTTCGACTTTATCCCTTCCTCCTCCTCTAACTCCACGTTGCCTCGACCATTAACCGCTGCACCCACGACGCTCTCACTCCCCTTAAATTTAACTTCCTCTAAGTGTATTCCTAGACCTTCCTCTCATTTTCCGCGCGACCTACGTCAAGCTCCTTCTTAATATCCGCGACGCCCTCTACACCTACAGCTTGTCTCCGATGACCAAATCTATCAAAACTCGCTACCTTAGCCACTACCCGATAGTCCCCAAACCACACGTTATTTAACGCCTTTAGCAATTTTTTGACATCCTTCACATTTCCGTACCTTACAAACCCAAACACACCCCCATTCAGATTTCGTTTCTTCGCCAAGTACACGTCCTTCATCATGCCACACACCTCAAACCCTTGACGTAAAGAAAAATACGAAATGTCTTCCGGTACATTTGTAAAATAAAAAGACACGTAAGATTGCTTACCGGTAGTTACGAGAATCGCAGAGTCCCTATGGCGGTGGTGCTGATGCTGGCCGCGACTGTGCTGGTCTTTTCGCTCCCCACCGAACTGTGCAGGCTGCTGTTGGGGGTCGTCCCTGTCCCTTGATTGCCGGCGAAAGGCAGACGTGCGTGCGCGCTGTTGCACCCCCAAGGACTCGGCTCTGTAACGACGCTGCTGTTGTGAGTCATCCATGTCCCAGGCGCGCTGCTGCTGCAGTTGTCCGGTAATGACGTATCTCCCTCCCTGTACGACCTGGTCTCAGATACTGCAAGGCGGCTCTTCCATCGAACGTCTGTACAGGCACATCAAAGGCATCCGAGTCATCCATGTCACTGAACCAAAAATCAGAACCCTGCTGAACCCTAACCCTAGACTTTTGCCGTTGATGATCCTCCCTCCCTCTTCCTCGCCGCTGAACCGCTTGGAAATTTTCCCGTTGTCCATCCGACTGTTCAAACGCTTTCCTCCTTCGCGGTCTCGCTACAGTCCACTCTCCCCTATCCCCCCATATGGTGGCACCCTTCTTGGACCCCTTGCCCCCCCAAAAGCTCTCGAAACCGGTGAAAACGAGAACCGGCGCGGCTGCCCACAATGGACCCGGTGGGAGTCGCAATTCTCACGACCACTCCCTCTCTCACCTCTCATTATGAGCTTGTGTAAAAAAATGTACAAGGCTATACCAGAATCTATAAAAATAAATCTAAGAATAATTAAATCGTAATATTTCCCTTAAGGTTGGTGGGATATATGGGGTATTGCATGTTAATCGGATTTTAAGAGCTGTCTCCGATCATTTCCATTGTGAAGTAGATATAATAATCATAAGGAAGATGTAGTTTAAATTGTGACCCTTTTAAATTTAATCCTTTATCTTAAAAATGATTCTCAAGTTGAAATTTGGAATGGTTAAGTTAAAACTGACTTCAGAATGTTCTGAAGTGTTAGTGCAAAAACAGTATAATTAATTATATGTGTTTGTGTGTGCTGTGTTTATTGTAAGTAAGAGTATAAGAAAGAGAAGAAGAACACACAAAAATTTATAGTGGTTAACCTAATGTGGGCTAATTCACTCCTCACAATCTTATGAGAATTTTTACTATGATGCTTGAGATACCCTCTCAAATCCACCACCTTACAACATTATTCCCTTGGAAAAATTAGAAACTGTATTCTCTAAGCCTCAAGAGGCTTAAAACCTTGTTTGCTAAGTCACACAAGACTTTATACCTTTCTGCTCAACCTAACACTTTAATACCCTTAAAGCTAGATGAGACTTTTCTCTTACGATTGATTTTGAAGTTTGAATGAATTTCGACAAGAGGAAGAAGAATATAAGAGGAAGATTATCTTTGAAAAGATAAGAGAGAAGTTTGATTCACACTCTTGAAGATTTTAGGAATCTTTAGAATTGATTTGTGAAATCAAAGTAGATATGAAGCCTTCCTCTCCTTTTATAGAGTTTCTTGACCTCTTGTAGCTGTTGAAGTATGAACAATAGTCTTGTGCCATGTGTCCTAGGACATAGCAACTTTTTCTTGGAAATCTGGGTCAACATAATGAACTTAAGAGACTTCATAATGTTGTTGCGTTCTTCAGAATACTTCAGAATGTTGTTGTGTTCATTAGGATATTGTTCCTAGGTTCATATGGATGAATGTCAGATATGTTTCTGGGTTCATCCTATGAATGTCAGATGAATATCAGGGCTTGTCCATGAGTAGTGTTCTTCGTACACACTTCAGAATGTTGTTGAACCAAAAGCCTTTCCAAATCTATCTTGGAACTTGTGCAGGATAGAGGAAAGTGGAACTGTCACTTCATACCTATGCTTTAGGGGATTTGGTTTGCTTTGTACTGTACCAACTCCCTTGTGTGTCGAATCCTTATTGAATCTGACTTGTTCTTGCTTTTTACTTTCCACTAATTGTATTGTTCATGTAAGATAAAGCATGCAGCTGGAATGAACTTCAGAGACTTCATAATGTTCCTTTTTATTTCACTTAGGATGATTTGTAAGACTCTCATTTGATGTAATCAAGTTCTAATAGTGAAACATCAATGAAGTGTAGTATGTGTAACATCTAGGATGATATTCTTTGGTGGAATATTCTTAATGTTTTCCTCTTAGGATTCAATATCACACACACAACGGGTGCATATCCCAACAAAAGCATGAAAAGAAAAAACATTTAAGATAGTTTGAAACACGAACCTTTGATGGAAGAACGCTCTTCACATCCTTTTAATGCCAAACAAAAGTAAAAAAAAAAATCCATGAACTATCGCTGCTGCAGTAAAACTATGTATTCAGATAGTTTGGAATAGTAATCGGTAGGGATATCATGCTTCCAAATCCATATATACACATGCAGTCCGGTTCTTGACATTTCCTGGGTCTAAGGTTAAGGTTGAGAAAAGGGCCCTCTTATATAATATGTTATGATTTTTTTGATAAACGATGAATGAGACATGCATTAATTATGGTGATTGACATCTTAGCTATGTTGACATCCTAAACCACCAAAATAAAATGTTTTAAAACCTTAGTTATGCTCACACCCAAAAAAATCGTGAGTCAAATGCACCTTTTCCTATATTTTATAATAAAAAGGAATAACAAAACCAAAAAAAGTTTGGGGTTGAACTAAACCTAAAAATATTAAGTAAAATGTTATGCAGGCATACCAAACCTATCTAAAAAAAAAAACTTAATAAAACTATGACATATAGGCCACCATCAAAAATTCTTTGTTGTTTGATATGGTGAGATAGATAATCAAATAATCATCCCCGTGAGCTTAGCTCACTTGGTAAGGGATAATGCATATTATATGTCGGGGCTGGGTTCGAACCCCAGACACCCCACTTATTCACCTTTAAGGTGAATTTCTCTAGCCGTTAGGCTACTTGACCAAAATAAAAAAAGATAATCAAATAATCGTTGTTGAGAACATATGATTTGTGCAAATCCTGAGAATAACATTTGGAGCAATAAACTTAGAATCAGAATATAAAAAAGATAAGATTTTTGGATGCGAGAAGAAAAGATTTTTTGTTTTACAATTTTGCACGAATCAATAGCAGAAGAAAAGAAATACCAATGTGAATTTGGATTCGAGAAAGATAAGATTTTTTGTTTTACAATTTTTCCTTCTACGTTTTAGATTTTCCTTCTCAATTTTGCGTTATGGCTAATGAAATATTGGGGGTGTGAAAATTAAAGATTTCGGTTAAGGGTGTGAAAAGGAAACTCTGTTGAGTTGTATTAAAAAAAATGGTGAAGGGCTGATAAATGTTTGGGCCCTCATTACGATTTTTACTATATATACCCTCCTTTAATTTAAGTATTTCTATATACACCCCTATCTATAAAAAATTTAGGCCCCCTTCAGCCGTAGGCGCTAGACCATCGCAGCCCGTGCCCATGCCCAAGGCCGAGCCTGTGCATATAACGTCAGACTATTACAAAAAAATCTAACAACAAAATTCAACAAATTTGACGTTAAATATTCCAATCTGTTTTAAGTCATTCCATTTCATATTGATGCCATTTCTTTATGTGCTCACTGCATGCGTCTTAATATAACTAATCATGATTTCTTTAATTCCATAATTTTAACAAAGTTTGTTATAGCCACAATATAAATGCATTTTAAATTAAAAACTACAAAAAAAATCTTAAGAAAATGTACCTAAAAAATCTTTGTCCTTTAATTTTACCATTAGTCTAGTTATTCCAAATGGCTTATTTTTATTTTATTTTATTTTTTAGAAGAAATGGCTTATTATTATTTTTTTTGACAAAAAATGACTTATTATTATTATTATTATTAGATTTTGAATTTGAGGGCATGCGGTGTAAATAATGAAAATAATTATTACTTGTTGTAGACAAAACTTTAGAATTTTACATGTACAATTTGGTGGAACCTTACCATCTAATAATTCAACTAATGCTCGTAGAATGCTTATAGCCCTTGAAATAGGGGTTGGTGGAATGCCAACATAACTTCTTTTTTTGAAAGAAGCCAATATAAGTTGATACAAACATCTGTTTTATTCAATTTAACAATAGTAATAAAAGCGGCGCCCCTAAATATTTTATTGTTGTTCTTTGCAATGATAAATAATTGTGACTTTTGTGAATGTTGTTAAATTTCAGAATCTAATTTGTTTATTTTTAGATACACCCTCTCTAAAGAACTTCTAGATTAAAAAAAATTCTCTGTAACTTATACACCGTGTATTCTGCATGAATGAGTTTCTTTATTGACTTCGTGTGTTTATATAGCCTCCTATGCTAGTGTGCCTTTCCATGAATTTTATTTTACATCTTGTAATTTTGCTATATATGTTTGTCGGCCGCAAATATACATGTCTTAAAATATCCATTACGCATCATATATGGAGAATTTATTGGGTTAGGTCCAAATCCAATGAACAATGTTTATGTTGAAGGATTGAAGTTTGAAAGTCACGAGACCATGGTGGTGGACATCACTAATGTAATTGTAACTTCATATTAATACAATTTATTTTTCTGCTTAAGCAATGCTCTCAGAGCAATGGTTAAGGAAATTAAAAGTAGTAGTTTTGTATTGAAAATTAAAACTTTTTGACTTTTAAAAAGTTAAATTCACAACTTTTCACCATTTTTTAATAAATTATTTCTATTTATGTTCTCTTAATCAATCTGTTAAAGACACTCTTAAATTATTTTTTTTAAGGATTCATGTCAGTACAAATCATAAACTAAGAATGTCATTTAACATAATGAAGGCATGTTATTGAAGTAATAATGCCTTAAAATCGGGTGATCAGCTTTCTTTGTCATCAAAAAACAATATCTTAGAATTTGGGTTATACTAAAGTTATCTATACAAAATTGATTTCTAAGGTGATCCTACTTATAAATCTATTTTTCAAGTCATATCTTATCAGATTAATGTGAAACTCTACCTAGAGTCTAAAGGGTTATGCATAATAATGTTATGTCTTTTAGGTTTATGAATGTTGCGTTTACGAGGATTGATTTTGCAATATAAAAAGGTCTAGCGGCACAGCTTGTTACCCGTTTGCCTCCTATTCATGTGTAAGTAATACTGATAGTGAAAACTTACAAAAAAAAATTATAATTGTATCGAACATTAAACTGAAGGAGAAACCCAATTCAACAATATTTTTTTAAAATTTAGTTGTACTTGTAGTCAAGTTGTAGTAACTTTTTTTTTTGTGGTGGTCGGGATTTGAACCCTAGACCTTACATATATTATGCAATGTTCCTAATAACTGAGCTAAACTCACGATGTTGACAAGTTGTAGTAACTTATTAGAAGAAGAAAAAATAAAAAATCTACAGGATTGCAATTATTAATTGTACTTGCAGTAACTTTTCACATAATTATAAATATACCTTCATGGAAAATTGTGCTACATTAAATACACCAACTAATTTGAAAAGCCAAACTTTTTAAATGAGAGTGAAAATGTTTTTTAAGTAATAAATACATCTTAAAAATTGTAAAAAAAAAAATTGGACTATATTGTGACATTCTCTTATGAAATGGATACAAAAAAATTCAAAATGAAGAACAACATAGACATAGAAACATCAACCCCCCTTTGACAACGTCAAAAAGGGAAAGTGCAAAAGGTAATATATTACAAACCAAGCCCAAAAGGCTTAATGTCAAGAAATTTTTAAAATGCATGAACGTAAAAAGAAGAAATCCCTAAGCATTAGGGCCATCCGGGTTTGAGGTTGCATGATCATCTTGGTTAGGAAATGGAGAGTTGAAGAATTCACTAGGAGAGGCTCCTAAGTTGTTCTACCTTTGAAATGAGTCTCTCATCTTCTGAAGTTGATCTTCTTGTGAATCAAGCCTTTGGTTTATCTCCTAAAATTGCAGGTCTTGAGCATCAAACCTTTGGGTCATGAACATCTTCAAGTCCCTCATACCATTCATCACCTCACTCAAATCAACCCCTTGATGATCTTGATTACGATCAGGATCATAATCAGAATCACTGTCATCCTCCTCATTCTCCACATCTTCCATCTCAGCATCACCTTCCAAGCCATCTTCCTCATTTTAGGTGTAGTTCATTGAGGCACAACAATATAATCATAATACCAAGTGCTTACCGTCTTCTTCCTATCATCATAATACCAGTTGCCACACTCATCCTAATAGTAGTGCATTCTTCCTATTTCTCCTTTGTCCAAACCACTCTTACTACTAGGTGTCGTGAGTAGTCTACCCACACTAAACACTTCATTATCCCTAGATAGAAAGGAGGGATAAGGTAGCTTATTCTTATTGTCAAGTTTGTATAACATCATCCTATTGCAGAAAAACAGTGGCCAATTCACTTTAATCTTATTTTTAATCAACCACATCACCTTAAGTCATAATCATCAATCCTTCCATAATTGCCTTGTGATGGACAAAATTGACTAGTGCACCAAGTCGCAAAAAGTAGTAAAGTAGTAAGTTGTATCGTTCTCCACATGGATTTTCGTTCAACTAAATAATTAGCAAAGCTTATTTTAAAATGGAAAATAGTAAAAGTTGATTAGAATTGCAGGGTTTAATTGCCCTGCCCAACGGGAGATTAGGTTTTGAGATTCATATGATTAACGACGATTAGCGTTTCTTAGAATCCCCCCTTCGTCTTTGAATGGAATTTAACCTTTGAACAATTAAACAATTTATTTCATGAATCATAGATTTAATGTTTCATGACGATAATACTTGTTATAAGTTCCTAGGTTAACTTGTGTAGGACCAACCGAAGTCGTGTTCTAAGTCATTAAAAAGGCCAATGAACCTAAAAAAGTATACCGAGACAACACAAATTTAACCTAAAAAAGTATTAAGTCATTAAAAAGGCCAATGAACTTGGAGATTTCGGGTTGTCAGTGCCTACTTTTACCCTACAGATCGATTTACAAAGTTACTCTCGTAGTTAACGAATTGCAAAAAGTATCAAGAACAAGCATCAGTTTAAATTAAACCTCAACACAATAAAAGAAATAAACTGAATAAAAACTTTATTGATAAATTCCAACAAATAAGAAGGGGTTCATCATGGAACCATAATCAAGAGGTTTAGTCGCTCATGGCAACAGACATCATGTCAAAAAAAATATCATAGCAAGAATAATAGGAGGAGAAATTTCGCTAAATCTCTAATGCTTCCCTCTTGCTCTGAACCGTCGATGTTTCTGAATCAATAAAACAGTGTGCAAGGGTCTCTATTTATAGCATAAGGTTTGTTAGGTTTTAAGTTGAGAAAACTGGGCTTTTTCTGCCGACCCAGCTTGAAAAACAACAAAAAGCAAGGTTTGGCCCGCTACCAGGTGCATGTGCATGCCTGGGGGCACAAGGCACCTAGTGCAGTAGCAAAATGATTCCCCAGGCCTTGCCCAAGTGCAGGGAGCATAGGTATGGGCGCAGGGCGCCGGAGACAGCCCCTTAGGTGCGATTTCTTGCTTTTTCTTCCCGTTTTCGATTCTTCTTCCTTCTGAAAACTTCTAGGAACTTGAAATTAATTTTCTTCACTTTGTATTGTCTTTCAAAACCTTCTAAGAATCCATGATCTTAAATTATTCATCCTTGATCTTTCACGTGAAGTCTTGATTTGATGATTTACATGATTCCTCACTAAAAAACACTCAAAACACCTATGGAGTTGTATGATCTCGGATAAAACTGAATTACAACGACTCGAATGAAAACAATACAATATGTTCCTAAAATCATCAACAACCCCAAACATAAATTGTTGCATGTCCTAAAAATTACTAAAAACATAGTCAAAATATCATATGATGCTCTGTCATCACAACCCCAAACATAAATCGTTGCATGTCCTCAAGCAACAAAATAACAAGAAGTTAGAATTCATATGAATTTAAGAAAAATCAAACATACCTTTCCAAAGACTTTGCTCAGATTTTCGTTCCTCCCACTATCAAACTTGACTAGTTTGCCACCTCCATGCAAGCGGATCAAACTTAAAGAGGATACTCTTACTTTTAACCACATACAATTCTAAGATACACGTATGTACCTCCTAACTTCAATGGGGATGGTCAAGGCATTTTCCACACTCCAGTCTTCATTTGATTTTAGCTTGCTATGAGATTGAAGAAATTCTAAACAGACATTAAAAGTATATATCATCACACACACATTTACATGATTTATTCAAGGTTATAATGTGGCTGAGGTTCAAGTGGGATATATTTGGGAAAGTAGATTACTAAGCACGTTGGAGTTATTTCCTAATGAACTTGAAATACATTATCATCCAGACCTATGACTTCATTCATAAAGTGTCACAACCATTTTTCTGAGGTAGTAGCTTTCATTGATGTAGCAATTTCAAAGAATTTGGACGCTAGTAGAACTTTTTATTCTCTTTTTTTTAAAGGACTAAACTTTTGTGTAAGTCTCTTGTTTTTTTTTCTTTCTATAATTTATTTTTGTGTTGACCATCATTTTGATGTTTTATCTACATTTTCCCTGCTTTTGATAACCAAGTTCTCTAGTACCCCACCCCAAACTTAAGATGTTGCTAATTCCAAAGAGCAGCCCCAGACGTAATTTCAAACCATGACAAGTATTTCACTAACCTATCTAACTCCGAAAGGGAAATCAAATAGATATATTTATCTAGGTTCAAAATTTGTGACATGATGCAAAGTCACATAAAAGTAACCAAGAAAAAATTAATGCATTAAGGCTCAAAGTGGTTTCACAAAGGATAACAATGATATTCAAGGTGGGTTTTTAAAGGCTCTAGGTACCAAAAATAAATATCTCGTGTGTATGACAATACAACCGATAGTCTGTAAAGAATGACCGGAATTTCGAGCAAAAATAGCATTCCAATATGGAACACTCATAATGAAATAAAAGAGTAGAAGCATATATATATATATATATATATATATATATATATATATATATATATATATATGGCTCAAAATCTCACCG
>Ga0228711_1005373_pt1 | contig 19499 bp, 12 predicted proteins | sample MedpolnodulmetaG_2_FD_177996 | JGI IMG/M metagenome (GOLD analysis project Ga0228711, IMG submission 177996) | Root nodule microbial communities from Medicago polymorpha collected in Santa Monica, California, United States - brown nodules | ecosystem: Host-associated > Plants > Roots > Nodule... | reverse complement strand
TTTTTCTTTATCACTTCAATTCATTTTCAAAAGCAAGCAAGTTTTATAGCACAAAACGTTAAATAAAACCAAGAGGTTCCCGTAGAGTACTACGGACGTAAAGGGTGCTAACACCTTCCCTTTATGTAACTAACCCCCGAACCCTAAATCTTTTCAAAGGGGTGTTTTGAACTTTTTCCCCTTTTCTCTTAAAAATTAAATGTTCAGTCGTGAAATAAATTGGCTAGTCAAACGCTAATCAAATAGCGTTGACCTCCAAAAAATGACGCGACAAAGTGGTTTCAGACTAAGTGTCCTGCTAGTTGCTGCTCTCTCTCTCTCTGAGTGGGAGGTGCAGCCCGTCCTTTGTTTGGACCAGTAGGGTGTTGTGGTGGTTTGTTTTTGCTGGGGTTGCTTGCGGGGTTGGGTGGGGTTGTATCTCCCCGTCCTTCCTGGTGCGGCTTTCAGGTTATTCGTGTTGTTTTTTGTTGTCTGTAGGTGTTTGTTGAGTTCGCTGTTGATTGGGGTGCTCGGGTTTTGGTGCTCTCTTTTGTTTGTTTTTTTGGTGTTTTGTGCTCCTTTTGGGGCCTTGTGGGGGCGTTCTCCTTTGTGGTGTTCTGTGGGTGTGTCGCTTGGCGACTATTTTATCGTGTGATACGAATAATGAATGATAGAGAAAATTTGAGAGATAAAAAGATTATGATGACCTAGGAGATGACAATATTATTGCATTTCAAATTCAATAAATAATAATTATATTTTATTTTGAGTACATAATATAAGAGAGAATTTTAAAACACATCATTTCTTTCTCCCTCTCAAAATGACCCTTGCTTATACATTAAGAAAGGGATTAAAGTTACTAAATTATAATAAGGATATGAATTTGACAAGAACATGAAATGCATTTTGAGAAGCTAATGATAAAAAGATAGATGCTTCATTGGACAATGCTGAACCTCCTCCAGCAAAATCAGACAATGCTCTAATTGCAATGAAAGGTATTTTGTGTTGGAAACAAACTAAGGCAACAGAAGCACTTTCCATGTCTGTTGGAGTGGCATCAAATTTGCAGTTCAGATGATCTCTATAAGCTTTGTTGTCAACAAACATATTGGCACTTACTCCTTTCTTTACTCTCACCACAATAGGCTTTCTTGGCAAGCAAGTTGTGTTAACACAACTACTCAATTCAACATTCTGTAGAGAATAAGTGAAAAGTTAGCCTCAAATAATTATATAATTTTCATTTGTGTAGTGGCTGAAATGAGATTTGGGTTGTGTGTGGTCACATGCCTCTAATTATCACACCTAAACCATCCAACCATGATCAATCGGTTTAGATTTCAAGATCGGTATATTATAATAAAAAAAAATCAAAATATGTATTGAAATTTAGACCGTCCTATGGACAGTCGGAATTCAACTAACTACAAGCAGTCACACTACGCACAATCTCAATCCCTTAAAATGATGATTAAATTGATATTTTTGTTTTATCAATTATCAAATAGGTTTCAAAGCTTATCTTTTTCAAGTATCAAATTTGAACCTTTATTCTATTAGAAATATATAGTGCTTGTTTGGATTCACTCTTTAGAGAGTCAAAAGTGACCCTGAAGACTTAAATTTTAGTTTGGTATGTTTGGAGATTATTAAAATTTGTTTTTGCATCTGGAATTTATTCTAATTTTAAACTATGATTTATAATTTTAACTCTGGACGTAATTTGTGCACTCAAATTCATTACCTTCAATACAACTAACTTTCACGTGAATGTAACAAAACACAAATATTTTTACCTTAAACTTGTTTTTAACTAAAATCAACTTTTCAAGATCAATTAATCAAAATCAATTTTTTTTTCATGCAGAACGAAACAAACACTTGTAACGAGACTGTGATTAGGGGGTTGAACTCACCTTGAGCTTTCTTGCAATTTCAAAGTAAGTTTTGTCAACTGGAACCCAAAAAACAGACTGCCAAACTTCAGGAGTTCCATCAACAGGAAAAATTCTCTCTGGTTGATACCAAACCTTGTTCAACAAATTTTCCTCTGATTTGGAATGTTTTGTGTAGTTATTATAATTGGAAAACTTAAGATAGTCAAATTCTCTGCCGAAATCTCCAATGTCTTCTCCAAATCTCTGCTCAATTAAATCATAAGAGTAAGATGAAATTATAATATTTAGGATTGAATTAAATTAGCGGTAGTTGTGTCTCTGTGAGCATAGGTCAGTTGAAAGGGATAATGCATTGTTATATGTAGGGGATGAAGTTCGAACCCAAAACACCCACTTATTCTCTTTAAAAAGTAAATTCTAGCCACTAAACTACTTAAAACAAATAGTAATATGTTTAAAAAATTTACATTGTCAATCAATATATTAAAAATGTTGACATTAATCATAGCTAATAAAATTAGACATACCATTGACTAGACAGAACAGTGTATCAAAATAAAATTCTTATATTTAATGTTTCTTTAGTTTAATATGCTTTTCAATCTATCTTTCTAAAATTTCGTAATGAAAAAAATGATTGGTAGCAGTTTGACCATAAAATGATGACTGTAGCTTAACGCACAACATGGACCAATTTGGTCGGACAGTGTTTTTTAATGCATTATCCTATAATTAAAGCATTGAACTTTTAAACAATGTAATTATCACTTTAATGCTACTTTGACTTATACTTTAAAAACAAAATAATTTGTGTATTTCTTAAATATTGTTCTTAGGGTACTTGTTAACATGGCCTTTAAAAAATTATTGAAAAATTTAAAGCCTAATTACAAATTTTTGTAACTTTGAAAATTATTTGAAAATATCTAAATAATTGAAGCAACTTGTGTGTACCTGCCAATGCCAAAGTCCTGTGTGTGCCCAATACTTTGGAATAGTCACATCTCCAATTTGGAATTTAGAATTTATATTACCTGCAATTCCATAATGTAGAACTCCTTTTACATTAAACAAAGTAAGCAATAATTGAGTTGCAAGACCTGCATTTAGCTACACAAAAATAAAACAAAAGGCTGAGAAAAAAAGAGTGAAATATAATAGAAGTTTAAGTAAAAGCATAAGCACGAAGAAATTTAGCTTACCATACCCTCTCCACTCATAACAACTATAACCTTCTTCTTTTCCAATTCACCAATCCGAAAATGTCTTCCTACGTCGTCAAATTTACCGAAAATCAATTGGCGTCGTAATGTTCTATCATAAATTTAAAATTTTATTTCTATTGATTTAAAAGAGCATCTCAAACTTTAGAACAATCAATACTCATCACCAAAAACTAATGAACTAGTTTGGATAAAAATAAAGGCATAAAGAGAAAGAAGGATTCATATGCATATGTGATTATGTATACAAGTATAATCAAATAATTGAACAACATATTATTGTAAAAATTACCAGCAAAGTCAAAGTAAGGAAACTTGTTATGAGGCTCAAAGTTTGATGAATGAAGAAGAGGGTTCAACTCATAGGCATTTGGCACAACTATACCAATATATGGTCCTTGGTTATTGATATTGCTGATTTCTCTCCAAGAAAGTTGATTAATGACACCATAAGCATTGATGCTATTTCCCAATAATACCATCATCACAAGGACACCTACAAACTCCATTCTCTTCCAATGGATATCTTTCAAGTGGTCCAAACATGAAAATATATAAATGCACACATGGTTGTGAAAGTGTTAAATATTGTCACACAAGAAATGAACGAAATAAAGATAGAATCGATTTGGATACGACTTCATGCAGGGAATCAATCAATCATTTTTTTATATCAATCATTAGGTTATGCTTTTTTTAATAGATGTCGATCTCTTAAATAAATACTCCGTCCGTTTCAATGAGTGTCACTTTAGCAAAAAAAATTGTTTTAAAATGAATGTCGTTTTACATTTCCAATACAACTTTAATTTTTTCCTTACAACTTTACCCTCAATAAATACTTCAACTTTTCTCTCACACAATCTTCAATGCAACTTTAAGTTTGTCTTTTTCTTATAAAGTAAGGGTAGTTTAGTAAAAGTGTTATATCTAATGATTATTTCATTCCATTCCTTAATCTGTGTGCAATTGACTAAAGCGACACTCATTTTGAAACGGATGGAGTATCAATTATCTTGTTAGGGTATACAGTTGTGCACGTGTCACATTATTCACTAAAAAAGACAACGAAGAGTTAAGAATGTCGCATTTAATAAAAATATTTAAAGGTTGAAGACAATCATTTTATTTGGGAATAATAAATGATAGAAAAAATTTGAAAGATAAAAAGATTATGATGACCTAGTAGAGGGGATGACAATATTATTGCATTTCAAATTAAATAAATATGTAGATTTCATTATGCTTTTATTTTGAGTACATGATACAAGAGAAAAATTGAAACACATCATTTCTTTCTCCCTCTCATAATGCCCTTGCTTATACTTTAAGAAAGGGAAGAAAGATACTAATTCAATTATAATAAAGATATGAATTTGACAAGAACATCAAATGCATTTTGAGAGGCTAATGATATGAAAATAGATACTTCATTGCTCAATGCAGAACCTCCTCCAGCTAAATCAGACAATGCTCTAATGGCAATGAAAGGTATTTTGTGTTGGAAACAAACTAAAGCAACTGCAGCACTCTCCATGTCTGTTGGAGTTGCATCAAATTTGCATTTCAAATGATCTCTATAAGCTTTGTTGTCAACAAACATATTGGCACTTACTCCTTTCTTAACTCTCACCACAATAGGCTTTCTTGGCAAACAAGTTGTGTTAACACATCTACTCAATTCAACATTCTGTGGAGAATAAGTGAAATGTTAGCCTCAAAAAATTATATATTTTCATTTGTGTAGTGGCTGAAATGAAATTTAGGTTGTATATAGTCACACTTAGTCAATTGTACCTGAATCATTTGATAAAGATGAGTCAGTTTAAATTTTAAGTCTGGTATATTATAATTAAAAAAAATCAAAATATGTATTTAAAGTTAGACCGTCCGACGCACGGTCAAAATTCAACTAACTTCGGGTAGTCACACTACACATAGTCCAAATCCCTCAAAATGATGACCAAATCGATATTTCTTTTTTATCAAGTAACAAATAGGTTTCATGTTTTTCTTTTTCAAGTACCAAATTTAAGCCTTTATTCTTTAGAAATACCTAGTTCGTGTTTGGATTTACTTTTTAGAGAGAAATAAGTAATTCTAAAGACTTAAAATTTATTTTGGTTTTTTTGGAGATTATTAAAGTTGATTTTGCATCTAGAATCTTTTTTAATTTTAATTTAAACAATGATATACAACTTTTAATTATGATCGTAATTTTTACATTCAAATTTATTATTCAACTAATTTTCATATGAATGTATCAAAACACAAATATTATTATCTTAAACTTGTTTTTAACTACAATCAATTTTAGATTGGTAAAATTTGATGAAATGTTTCGCCGGAAGCTCTGTTCTCTCTCCTTATCTGTACTTTGCCGGTGCTCTAACTACTATCCGGTGATGCTCCGGTAAGAGTTTTCTTGCTTTTTTCTGCCGTTTTTCTCAGATCCCTCTTGATTCAACGTTGCTTCTGGCCTTTGGTTTCGTTTTCTGGCTCGTTTTCCGTTTTCCTCACGACGAGTCTTCGTCTCCGATGGTCTGTCCCTGGCCGTTCATGGCATCTCTGGATGCTGCGATTTCAAATTCATCAATACCTGTGAAGTCCTTTGCTCAAGCTCTATCAGATTCAGGTGACATTCCTCTAACTCAGCTCCCTCCTAAGGTTGTTATGGGTGATACTGTTAGGGTTAAAATTACACAAGATGAATTAGAATTTGGTATTTCTGATTGTCGTATGAATCTCCATGGAAGAATTACTTTAGCTAAGGGGGACACTCCATTAACAACTCAGGCTCTGAAGAACAAGTTGTGCAACTTATGGCCAACTCTCAAGGAATGGAATGTGCTTCCTTTGGGAAGGGGTTTTTTCGAGTTTCATTTCGGTTCAGTTGAGGACATGAGGAAGATCTAGGCACTTGGAGTTGTTAACTTGAAGCCAGGCATTTTGTGTTTCTCTTGCTGGACAAAAGCCTTCAAACCTCACAACCAAGCTCAAACTCACGCGCATATTTGGGTCCGGCTGATGCAATTACCTCAAGAATATTGGAGAAAGAAGACACTTTTTGAAATTGCATCGGCTTTGGGAACTCCTCTAACCATCGATGAGGCCACACTCTCTAGAAGGTTTGGTATTTTTGCTCGGGTTCTGGTTGATGTCGATATGTCATCAAAATTATTTGATTATGTTGTTGTTGAAAGTGAAGGTCTTGCTCTGCCTATAGCTGTGCAATATGAGAGACAACCTCTTTTTTGTGTGCAATGCAAGATGCTGGGACATTCAACTCAAAACTGCAGGAAGCTTCATAAGGATTATCCTAACAAGATTGTGAAGAAGACTACTGCTGAAGTGCCTCTAGTGCAGCAACATCCCATTGAGGCTCTGGCCAACAATACACAGACAACCAAGAATACTGGTGTGACTTATGAATTCATTCCGGACTCGGAAGCTCTAGATAGGGAGCCTTTAAATTTGACTCAGGCGCAGGATAGTGCCATTGATAACGAGGCTATTATAGGAATCTTGGAGGATCAGTCATTGGATCCCACTTTGGCTCTGCATAATTCCTTCACTGTTCTTGAGGAGGAGATTGTACTTCCTGCTGGGGAGGCTATTACAGATGATAAGGAAGATTCACTCATTGTTCTTAGTGCCTCTGATGTGAATGTTTCAAAGGGTAAGGTTGATCTGCCTCACTCTAGCAACACTGAGAAACCTAATTAATTGAAAAAGAAGCCTCAGTCTACTAGTGTTGATTCAGGACAACAGGTGTTGGTGCATGGTTCTGAGAGGCTGTCATTCCTTAGACCATCATCATCTTCCTCTCTGTAGGGCAATAATACTTAGAGGCGTACTTTCCTCAGTGTTTCCTCTGCATCCTCTCTCCCAGCTTGTGATCCTGTTGAAACTTTTTTAACGCCTAATGTTCAGTTTGCTAGTGCTATGATTCAGCCTATCACTACTTACCACACCTCTCTATCCGCAGACAAGCTTCCTGTTTTGAAGCCTCCGTTGCATACTGCATTTGTTTGTTCTTTTGAAGCTCAGAGAAGTGTGGACATTTTACAAAAGTTTTTTTGGGGATTCTACCAATGAGGAGCATGAGTCTAGCCTTGTTTGTCCATCAGCAGGTAGAAACAAAAAGCAAAAGAAGCAGACAAATAGACAAGTTTCACCAAAAAGCACAAGTAGTGAACACATACAAACTCGTTCCAAAAAGGGTGTTATCAAAAGCAATCCCAAATATTGTGATTAGAGGATTAGGAAGGTTTGATACTCATGTATTTTGCATAACATTTGCTATGTCTGATTAGAATTCCTTTGGGGTACATGCAACCCTTTGTTTTTCATAGCAGGCTACTCTTTGTTTTTGTTGCTTTAAGATAGTATTTGGCTTTCTTTCTCTCTTTTGTGTAAACAGGTTCAGGCCTTAATCCTGATTTGCATTTTAATTTCATTGTTTTGATAAAAAAAAAAACTACAATCAATTTTATAAAATCAATTAATCAAAATCAAATTTTATCACCGCAAAAACCAAATAAACACTCATAATGAGATGGTCAATTGGGGTTGAACTCACCTTGAGTTTTCTTGCAATTTCAAAGTAAGTTTTGTCAACTGGAACCCAAAAAGCAGGCTGCCAAACTTCAGGAGTTCCATCAACAGGAAAAATTATCTCTGGTTGATACCAAACCTTGTTCAACAAATTTTCCTCTGATTTGGAATGTTTTGTGTAGTTATTGTAATTAGCAAACTTTAGATAGCCCAATTATGGGCTGAAATCTCCATTGTCTTCACCAAACCTCTGCTCAATTAAATCTAAAAGTAAGATGAAATCGTTAGATCATTAAAAATATTTAACTTTAATCATAACTACTTACACACTTGATTGATTGTAATTTTTTTATAGTATAATACTTTTGACACCATCAATAAAAGAGCATATCAAAATAAAATTCTTATATTTAATGTTGAGATTAAATTTCATGCATTGAAGATGTAAAAATCTTTTACACGTTCATCCAATTGAATCACGCTAAATAGACATTTTTCTAGATATTATACTAATAACCTAAAAAGGTGGCGCTATGATGTGATGTGATTTGATACAAGTGTAAAAAAGTTTTACGGGGTTGGTGTATATAAATTAATTTCATTTAATGTTTGGCTAGTTTAACTTTAATGTGCTTTTCAATATGTCTTTGTTAAATTTTGTAATGAAAAAAATGATTGGTAGCACTTTAGCCAATTTGGTTGGATAGTATTCTTATTTGTTACCTAGTGTTTTGGAATGCCCCATACCCATTCCCATGCCAAAATATTATCGACACTATTTGGGAATATCAAAATAATTGAAGCAACTTGTGTGTGTACCTGCCAATGCCAAAGTCCTGTGTGAGCCCAATACTGTGGAATAGTCACGTCTCCAATTTGGAATTTAGAATTTACATTACCTGCAATTCCATAATGTAGAACTCCTTCTATATTAAACAAAGTAAGCAACAATTGAGTTGCAAGACCTGCATTTAGCTACACAAAAATAAAACAAAAGACTAAGAAAATAAAATGAATTAAATATAATAGAAGTTTAAGTTAAGGCATAAGGAAGAAGAAACTTAGCTTACCATACTCTCTCCAGTCATAACAACAATAACCTTCTTCTTTTCCAATTCACCAATCCGAAAATGTCACATTTAATAAAAATATTTGAAGGTCGAAGACACACATTTTATCAAGTGTTTAGGAATAATGAATGATAGAGAAAATTTGAGAGATAAAAGATTATGATGACCTAGTAGAGGAGATGACAGTATTATTGCATTTCAAATTCAATAAATAAGTAGATTTCATTATGCTTTTAATTTTGAGTACATAATACAAGAGAAAAATTGAAACACATCATTTCTTTCTCCCTCTCAAAATGACCCTTGCTTATACTTTAAGAATGGGATTAAAGCTACTAAATTATAATAATGATATGAATTTGACAAGAACATCAAATGCATTTTGAGAGGCTAATGATATGAAAATAGATACTTCATTGCTCAATGCAGAACCTCCTCCAGCTAAATCAGACAATGCTCTAATGGCAATGAAAGGTATTTTGTGTTGGAAACAAACTAAAGCAACAGCAGCACTTTCCATGTCTGTTGGAGTAGCATCAAATTTGCATTTCAAATGATCTCTATAAGCTTTATTGTCAACAAACATATTGGCACTTACTCCTTTCTTTACTCTCACCACAATAGGCTTTCTTGGCAAACAAGTTGTGTTAACACATCTACTCAATTCAACATTCTGTGGAGAATAAGCGAAATGTTAGCCACAAACAATTAAATAAGGCTGAAATCTAAGGGTGATTATTCTGCCATGTCATTCTTGAATCTTTCTTGATAAAATTATTCTTGATATCTAGCATTTTCCTTATATATTTTCATCTGTGTAGCGGCTGAAATAAGATTTAGCTTGTGTATATCACACTTAACCAATCGCACTTGAATCGATTGATTAAGATTGGTCAGTGTAGATTTCAAGTTTGGTATGTTATAATTAAAAATAAAAATCAAAATGTGTATTGAAATTTAGACCGTCCTTATAACTTCAGGTAGTCGCACTACAATTTGTCCAAATCTCTCAAAATGATGACCAAATCGATATTTCATTTTTATCAAGTAACATATAGGTTTCAAGTTTTTCTTTTTCAAGTACCAAATTTGAACCTATAATCTTTAGAAATACCTAGTCCGTATTTGGATTTACTTTTTAGAGAGTAAAAAGTAATTCTAAAGACTTAAAATTTATTTTGGTTTGTTTGGAGATTATTAAAATTAATTTTGCATTTAGAATCTATTTTAATTTTTAAACAATGATTTACAACTTTTAACTCTGATCATAATTTTTACACTAAAATTTATTATTCAACTAACTTTCACGTGAATGTATCAAAACACCAATATTTTTATGTTAAACTTGTTTTTAACTAAATTCAATTTTACAAAATCAATTAAACAAAATCAAATTTTATCACCGCGAAAACCAAACAAACACTCGTAATGAGATGGTCATTTAGGGTTGAACTCACCTTGAGCTTTCTTGCAATTTCAAAGTAAGTTTTGTCAACCGGAACCCAAAAAGCAGGCTTCCAAACTTCAGGAGTTCCATCAACAGGAAAAATTCTCTCTGGTTGATACCAAACCTTGTTCAACAAATTTTCCTCTAATTTGGAATATTTTGTGTAGTTATTGTAATTAGCAAACTTAAGATAGCCCAATTCTGGGCTGAAATCTCCATTGTTTTCACCAAACCTCTGCTCAATTAAATCATAAAAGTAAGATGAAATTGTTAGATCATTAAAAATATTTGACTTTAATCATAACTACTTATAAAATGACACACTTGATTCAAATCAAATAAACAAAATGACACACTTGATTCATTGTAATTATTTTTTTTATATTGTAATACTTTTGAACCCGTCAATAGAACAATGTATCAAAATAAAATTCTTATATTTAATGTTGAGATTAATTTTCATGCATTGACGGTGTAAAACTTTTTTGCACGTTCATCCAATTGAATCACACTAAATAGGTATTTTACTAGATATCATCTGAATAACCTAAAGAGGTGGCGCCATGATGTGTTGTGATGTGATTTGATACAAGTGTAAAAAAGTTTTACGTGGTTCGTGTATATAAATTAAATTAGGGTAGTTTAACTTAAATGTGCTTTTCAATCTGTCTTTGTTAAATTTTGTAAAGAAAAAAAATGATTGGTAGCACTTTGGCCAATTTGGTTGGATAGTATTCTTATTTGTTACCTAGTTTTTGGGAATGCCCCATACCCATCCAAAATATTATCGACACTATTTGGGAATATCAAAATAATTGAAGCAACTTTTGTGTGTACCTGCCAATGCCAAAGTCCCGTGTGAGCCCAATACTGTGGAATAGTCACATCTCCAATTTGGAATTTAGAATTTACATTACCTGCAATTCCATAATGTAGAACTCCTTCTATATTAAACAAAGTAAGCAACAATTGAGTTGCAAGACCTGCATTTAGCTACACAAAAATAAAACAAAAGACTAAGAAAATAAAATGAATTAAATATAATAGAAGTTTAAGTTAAGGCATAAGGAAGAAGAAACTTAGCTTACCATACTCTCTCCAGTCATAACAACAATAACCTTCTTCTTTTCCAATTCACCAATCCGAAAATGTCTTCCTACATTGTCGAGTTTACGAAAAATTAATTGAGATCATATTGTTCTATCATAAATCATATCAAAGTGTTGACTTTTAACTTTTAAGTCTTTTTTTTAAAGAGATTTTTAAGTCTTTTTTAATAGTATTCAAAATGAAAGAAAAAATAGGCATCATTGACTTTTAAGTCATTTAACACAATCTAGAAAAGATTGACCACAAGAGAAAAATACTAAGTGGTCACAAGATTCATGACATAAGATTTAGATGCACAAACAAAATAGATATAATTGAATTATCTAAAAAATATACATTATTGAGTGTGTCCCAATCGTGTGTTCAAAATCTTATGACAATAATTCCTCGACTACCATATCAAAGGACCACCATAATATTTTTATGGAAAATTCTGTCTTTATTGCGTTCTATCCCTAACCGTCTAATTACGACATTTGAGTTGCTTTGTGTTGGCTTTGAGAGGGTGGGTTTAGTCTTACATCAAATATATAAGACATTTGGTACAAGTTTATAAAGAGGAGACACTCATTACCTTACAAGCCATTTTTGTAAGGATGGTTTAGACCTCAATTTCAACATAGTCTTACAGCCTATCCTAGATCTACCGTTGGGCTTCCCGCATCATCCACGCTTCAGATCCATTGGACCCAAGGGTGATGAGGTGTGTTGGAAATTCCGCCTCTATTGAGGTGTGTTAAATTTAGTGACAAAATATTTCTCTCTTAATCCAACAGTCTACAACAAACTGTAGAGAATCGAATTTGAAATTTAACTGCTATTGTTGTTAAAGAGTTTCAAACTTTAGAACAACCAGTACTCATCACCATAAACTATTGAACTAGTTTGGACAAAAATAGAAGCAGAAAGATGAAGAAAGGCATCATATGCACATATGTGGTTATGTATACAAGCATAACAAAATAATTGAGCAAGAGATACTGTAAAAATTACCAGCAAAGTCAAAGTAAGGAAACTTTTTATGAGGCTCAAAGCTGGATGATTGAAGAAGAGGGTTCAACTCAAAGGCATTTGGCACAACTATACCAATATATGGTCCTAGGCTATTGATATTTCCGATTTCTCTCCAAGAAAGTTGATTAATGGCACCATAGGCATTGATGCTACTTCCCAATAATACCATCATCACAAGGACACCTTGAAACTCCATTCTCCTCCAATGGTTATCTTTCAAGTAGTCCAAACATGAAAATATATAAGTGCACACATGGTTGTGAAAATATTAAATAATGTTACACAAGAAATGAACAAAACATAAAATAAACATAGAATCAAAATTTGGATTTGATTTCATATTATTTATATCAACATGGTAAATGTGTGACATTCTTCAAAAAAACAAATGGTAAATGTGTGACAATAATTTATTTGTGTAGTCCACACAATGATGCAGCAGCCTACCCCACCAGCTATGCCACTCTTATTAAATTGTCTCTCTTTAATGTACCATAACTTATTCATATATATCTGTTTTACAATCAGGATATAGATGCATGTTTTTAGTAAGGTCCAATAATTCATGTTTGTCGCAGGGTCCCTTTGTTGATGGTTGCAATGCAAGTTGGAATGCATTAAAACTTCTGCAGGTTTTTTTTTCTTTCCTTTCTTCAGTATCCACTATAGTTGCACAATATTAACTAAAACATTTACCAAATCATTTGAGCTAAGAAAATTGTTACTCTACAATGTACTATGTTGGTTGGGAGTCTGGAAGCGCCGGGAGCGGCAATGGGTTAAACGTTTAAGACCACTAAAAGTTTTGACACCATATCTATACCCAAAACTTTATGGCATCCAGTATGTATATATATGGATTCCCTCTCTTATATAACCAACATTTCTTCCATTTCTAGTCGAAGTGGGACATAATCATTCACACTTGAAACCCAAGTGAGGGGGAGCGGGAGTGAGATCCTCTTGTGGATCAGGCTAGTGACGCGGGTGATTCACACTTGCGGGGGAGATTGTTGGGTTTCAAGTGTGAGTGATCATGTCCCACATCGACTAGAAATGGAGAAAATGTTGGATATATAAGAGAGGGGACATATATACCTGATGTCTGAAGGTTTTGGGTAAGAGTGTGGTGTCTAAGTCTCTTAGAGATGTCTGGACGTTTAGTCCATTGTCGCTCCCTGGACTCCCCCAACAAGTGGTATCAAAGCCCTGGTTAAGCTCAATGGAGGAGCACTTGTGGATCTAAACGTTTATCTCTTTGCCACTCCCCTGCACTATATCCCGGGCACACTCTCTGTAGTCAAATCTTCTCACATGTACACATCCGAGCCGTGCTATAAAGTCAATATTTTGTTTCATCAATGGTGAAGTGTATTTTTTTTTAGGGAAAATGTTGTTTTCCAGAAAAGATTATTCCATGAAAACAAAGAATAAGACTAGCCTTGATTGCCACCAAATCCTAAATTATATTATTTTAAAATTAAAAAAAGAAACTTTTGTAATCGTTTGATTGTGTCTTATCGTGGTATTTGTTTGTGCAGGCTTCGTGGTATATAGCAATGCTGTTTGTTTTTTTTAATTCACCCTAAAAAATGAGTGTATTTTTTAGAGGAAAAAAAAGCAGACAATTTCATAATAAATTGGGTGTGTAAAACATCTCTCTTCAGTGTTTTAGTATAGTTATAAGAGTTTGTCTAACATATGCAACATTGCATATGTTAAAACAACTAATAGTAGTAATTTTTTCTTGAAAAACAACAATTATTTATTCAAATTTTTTATATTTAACATTAAATGTACAAGTTCCAATACAAAATTTCTATTTTAAACTTCCTAACATGTGCAAATTCGCACATGATAGAAAAACCCTAGTTATAATTATAAGCAAAAGTGATTTTTTTATTTATTTATTCAATAACAAAGTATATGATATGTAATATAGATTAAAAATAAAATTATTCAATGAATCTAAAAAATGAATTATTGTTTATAATTGAGATTGGAGGCTGGAAAAATGACAATGCATTCTTATTTTTTCCCTTTTCATCTTGCGTGTTAATTTTTTTTTCCATTCAACTATAGCTTAATTGCATTTTCCTGTATTTTATCATACTCACAAAAATAGTTTTTCTATTTAAATCAAACGTTTTGGGTCCTCAATCATCACATTTCTTGTAATTTTGGTCTCACCGCATAATTTTACTCTACAAAGGGTTTTTTTGTACTAAAAGTGACATCTTCTCTTCAAATTTACAATTGGAGCAACAAATCACTACATGTGACAAAAAATTATCATTTTAGGCTTTAGAAATTATATTGGAACTAAAATTGTCGAATATGATAATAGAAGGATAAAAAAGTTCAATTTTAAATTCAAAGTATCATTTTCGCTACTGTGCTAAAATATGAGATAAAAATTACAATTTAATCTTGAATTTTCATTCATTATTTTCTCTCAAGTACATGTACTTGTAAAATTTCCCTAAAAAAAAAAATGTACTTGTAAAATTGTGAAGTATCTATATCATGTACGTACTCCCTCCGTCTCTAAATTATAGTCGTTTAAGGTTTGTGCACGATTATTAAGAAAATGATTAATTGTGTTGATTTTAATGGTAAAATTAATATCATTTACTAAAATACCCTTATTAATTGTAGTTAGTGGAGTAGTTAAGTTGAATGAAATTCAATAAATAAAAGTATAATGATGGAAAAATAATAATAAATGTTGCATTGGTATTCTAAAGTGACGATTGTTTTGAGAAAAAGAAAAAAATGTTAAAGGGACAATTATTGTGAGACGGAGGGAGTACTTGATATTCAAGTTACTCCAATTTTTTCATTATCTTTTATGAAATTTGTTATTTCCTCCGGTCATTTATATAAGAAACTTTTTAAAAAAAGTTTTAGTTTTATTTATAAGAAAAAATCACAACTTTTAAAATGTATTTATTGCGTAAAAAAACTTTTTTAGCCATCATTTAATATTTGTCTATTTAATATTAGTGAGTATATTTAATATTTCACATATTTTTAAAATATTCAAAAAGTTGCAACAATTAATGACTGTCTTGGTTTTTATGTTTTCTCTCTCTTTATATTAAGGATCAGAGAGTGTTTTTTCTAAGAACCAGATACGCACTCGATATTCATGGTACTATATTTTTCTCATTATTCTGTCGGGAAATTTGTGACTTATTTTTTATATATTAATATAATTTATAAATAATAATATAATATTATTTGTGTGGTTGAAACAATTTAGCACATGTTATATTTTATGAAACACTCATGTTTTTTAAAACTGAATTATCATATACAAGTAAAGTAACCCTAAAAAAACTTAATTATCAAAAGATATGTATACTAATTTTTAAAGGAAAATGCTAAATCTCGCGACAGCTAATTTTCCGAGGGCCTCGCAAGTGAGTTTTCAATGCAATTTGTGTGTTGTTGTCACTCTCTTGTGGGTTTCTCTCTCCAGTTTAGTCTTCCACTATTCATCTCTTGTTTTCTTCTGAAACCGATTCACAATCCATGGTAGCTACCACACTCTTGTGTGCAAAATAGTAAATGTTTTCACAACTCAACTTCCAATAACCAATAGTATTAACTAGGCCAAATACCTCCTAAGATCCTTTAAATTTTACGCTTTATCCATATTGATCCTTTTAGTTTTTTTAGTTTTAAATTGGTTCTTTAAGTTGCACAATATTTACAAAGTTGTAATTTTCCATCCAATTATGTTAAATAGGGCATACATGGTGTTAAACATTGATGTGGCACAAATTCATTTTCCATCCAATTATTGTCATTTTCGATTTCTGTACATATTCATAAATTCTAAGGCCAAGTTCAAGACCAATAATCTTCAATTCAAACTCATCTCTTTCATTTCCAGATCCGGCTAAAATCATCTCATGAACTAGAAAAGCCATGTATTTTTCATTTCGAAAACAAAGAAAGAAAATAATAATGATTAGATAAATGGGTATGTTTGCTCATTCTAAGAATAATGGTGAGGAATCCGTAAAAAAATAAGATGAACAAGAGGTAAGAAAGAATCAAAACCAAATTGAGTTTTTTTGTTGCGTGAGAGAGAAGAGTAAGAAATCTAAAAAAAGAACAATGATGCTGGTGTGTTGTGGTTTTGATGGATTTCATTTACCTTTGATTTTCTCAGTTTTGATTTTTTTATTGGAATTATGGTTTTGATGGAGGAGAATCTTAAAAACTAAATTGGGTTAGAATATGATACTCAGATATAATTTTAATGGATGTTTTGTGTATTTTTTTTATTTAAGGGTATGAAGATATGTTAAGATGAAGGTATGCATATAGCTATGAAGATCTGAGTTTGAAGGTTTTTATTATTTTATTTAATAAAATTGAATAGTAAATTATTTTGTTTAATGATTTGGAGTAGCCACATCATCATTTAACTGTCACACAAGCATCTTTAATAGAGTTGGATGGAAAATGACTATGGTGCAAACATTGTGCAATTTAAAGGATCAATATGAAACTATAGAAACTTAAAAGACTGATATGGGAAAAATGTAAAACTTAAAGGACTCTAAGAGGGTGGGGTTTAGCATGGGAAAAGGAAGTTATTTCCCATCATGGGAAAGTTTAACCTGAACTGTAGATTTAATCGTTTTTTATTTGGATGATTGAGATCTTTTACTTGGTAATTGTTGTAACTTTTTTATAGTTATTGTGTAAAAAAAAAACTGACCCCACCAATTCATTATAATTCATCATCTCAAACCCAGGAAAACCAGCTTCCTCCTCTTCCTCTTATTCTCCATTCACAAAACAAACCATACAAATCTAAAACTCAAAATGATGAAGAACAAAAACGATGAAGAAATTTGGTAAAGAAGATGCAGAAGCTGATTTAAAGATCCAAAATATTGAACCCAAATCTGTAAATATTGAAACCCAACTTCAATTTGTATTTAAGAATGTTAAAAATCGTCCACCATTAAAATTTCTGAGTCAACAATTTTCTGCATGCCCAAAAAAATTAAGCAATGTCCTGTTGAGAAACATCAACACTCATTGTGTCCTTTTGATTTCACTATTCTTTTTCTCAAACAACAATCGCCATATCCAAATTCTGATGAGTGAAATATGGTGGAGGAAGAAGCAGAGAAGACGAAATAAGAAGGATGCAAACATTGAACCGTTAAATATTTCGCTTTCATTAGAACCATTTTCTTTTAATTTTTTGTTTCAATAGTGTGCAATTGGATTGGGATTATGGCTACAAAGGAGTAATTTATTCTCTGAGGAATGCTAAGTCGTTTATTTGGCATTTTAATATGTTTTAACTAATTATAATTTTTTATTATTACAACATGTCATGACTGTCAACTGTAGGTAAAAAGCAAAGTTTCCCATGGTGGGAAACAAGTTGCCTTTCCCCGGCTAAACTTCACCCTCCAAGAGGTATTTGACCTATTAACTAACAATCAACTCTTCCCACAACATGCTTACGCTACCAACACAAGCACCAAACCCAAACCCATCTTTCTCTCCCTCTTTCTCCATGGAATTTAAAACATAATTATTTGTTTCTTAATTTATTTATGAATAAATAGTTATTTTGGTCTTTGACTTTGCATCTTGTTGTCATTTTAGTCTCCAACTCAAAATAAACTATAAAATAGTCTCTGAATATATACATCTGTTATAGCTTTAGTCCTTACCGTTAAAAATTTATGTTGATTGATGATGTGTCAATCATAGGGACTAAATTGAAAGTAAAAAAATTATGTTTTATTAATGATAAAAAACAAAAAAAAATAATATTCATCATTTTCATGGGTTTTATTTAATAAATATTGGACAAGGAAGTGCATTACACATGTAGGCTGTAGCCACCACTTAGTTTGCAGAGAAAACTTGGACAAAGAAAACCCATTAAGATGTGTGTCTAGGGATGCCATTTTGAAGGTTGAATTTGAGCAACCAAAAAGTATAGATTTTTCAATTCAATTGCCTAATGACGTAGTTCTATATGAATAAAAAGGTAATTCTAACTGAAAATTTCAAAAAAAGACACAACTTTGAAATTGCAAAGATAGTGATGAAGATGATGAATATTCTTTTTTTTTTCTTTTTATCATTAATAAAAAATAATTTTATATTTTCAATTTAGTTCCTATGATTGACACATCGTCAATTAACATAAGTTTTTAACGGTAATGACTAAATTGATAACAGATGTAGACATTTAAGGACTATTTTGTAGTTTATCTTGAATCAAAGACTAAAGTGACAGCGTGGTGTAAAGTCAAGGATTAAAGTGATCATTTGCTCTTTATTTATTTTAAACTTATGTATCTCTTTACCCCGAGACTCGTACGTAGGTGCTATGCATCCTCAACATGTAAAATCTTCGATTATTATTTTATGTAATATAGGTCATTTTTGGTTCTCCCTCTTGTAATTTTCTTTTTTGGATTTACCCCGTAAAAAAAAAAATTGTTTTGATTTACTCGTTAAACAAAAACGAAAATTTCTTGAAAAAAAAAAATCAAATTGGTTTTTGTGCGTAATTCAATCCAAGTTCTCGTAAAATCCAGTCTTGAAATGGCTAGACAAGTGCTTATTGAGATTTTGAGTAAAAGGAAGGTGAACCCATTTTTTGGGTGACATTTAACATGGGAAAGGTGAATCCTTTCCCACCATGGGAAAGCTTTTTTTTGACCATTAAATTAAAGAAGAGTACTAATTTTATCATGGTCCATCCACACGATATTTTTTCTCTTTCACCATTTTCTTCAACCTCCATCTCTATTCTCCTCCACTTCTCTGCCTTTTCTCATGAACTCTAAACACAATCACTTAATTTTTTCTACCAAACAAAATTTGTGGAAATCTCATTGTGACAAAAAAAATCATAATTATCATAATAATAAAAGAAAAACACATGACCTGATTTTAACTAATTATCTAAAAGAATAATAAAAAGATCTAAAGTAATATCAAAAGACCAGTTTGTAAAAGTGTTTGTCAGCTTTTGCGTGAATTAATTACTTGGGTTTGGGAGAGAAAGAGGATAATTAGTTAAAAGCTAAAAATTTGATGTTAATTCTTGTTTTGAGTGTGTTAATTAAAAGATAAACCGATGAGGATCTTGATTGGGAGTGGAGAGGGAAAGAGATGGCAGCAGAAGTGGTGGTCG
>Ga0228711_1005371_pt1 | contig 19507 bp, 14 predicted proteins | sample MedpolnodulmetaG_2_FD_177996 | JGI IMG/M metagenome (GOLD analysis project Ga0228711, IMG submission 177996) | Root nodule microbial communities from Medicago polymorpha collected in Santa Monica, California, United States - brown nodules | ecosystem: Host-associated > Plants > Roots > Nodule... | reverse complement strand
ATCTCACAATGCAATCCTTAACTCGACTCTGATACCATGTTAAATGAGCTTGGATCTCATCCCAAAAGTTACTTAAAGGATGAGTGTACTAACAACAACACAGAAACATGAGCGACGTCGATGTGGGACTAACAACAAATTACAAACAACTTCAAAACCAACTTCAACACCCACCCTCACGCCTAGCGTGGGCTTGGGTCCAATTCTCATCTCACGATACAATCCTTAACCCGACTCTGATACCATGTTAAATGAGCTTGAATCTCATCCCAAAAGCTAGCTCAAATGATAAGGGTACTCAAACATATTTATATACTCAACAACCCGTGAACATGAGCGATGTGGAACTAACAACAAACTACAAACAACTTCAAAATCAACTTCAACATTCCAAGCTCATTTAACATGGTATCAGAGCCGGGTTAAGGATTGCAGTGCGGGAATTGTATCCAGGCTCACGCTAGGTGTGAGGGTGGTGTTGAAGTTGGTTTTGAAGTTGTTTTTAGTTTATTATTAGTCTCACATTGTTCAAGTTCCCCTGTTGAGTGTATAAATATGCTTAAGCACTTTCATCCTTTGAGTTAACTTTTTGGATGAGATCCAAAACTATTTAAAAATGAACTCCAAGCCTGGTGCTATGATCTCAACCTGCTCCTTCTCTAAGTGAGTGGGAGTACATAGAAAGGCATTCTGATGACAAAGTAAGACCGAGTGTAAGCAAGCAATAAGTGATGCTTAAGAATGTGTGATCATACCCGAGGTGAACTCTTTTTTGACCGGTACATCTTAACAATAAAAGTGATACACATACTTTTATCTTAACAATTAATATAGAAGTGTACAACTTAACAATATAAAAGTTCAGTACATCTTTGAAGAAGAAACAACACAGAGGATTCTGAATATACTGCTGTTCCCACAAATAAATGAGGATAGATTGGTGTGGAGTCCGGAAAAAAATGGTCATTATTTGGTAAAAAGTGTGTATCGCTTGTGTGTGTGGAGGAAATTGTGGATAATTCGCATTTACGGAAAAATGGCTATTGAGGTGGAATTTGGAAATTAAAAGTCCCTTCGAAAGTTAAGAATATGGTGTGGCAAGTCTGTAGAGAATGTGTGCCTACTCGGGTTAGACTGAACCGGAGAGGGGTTAATTGTCCGTCAATGTGTGTCGCGTGTAATGATCCTCATGAGGACAGCTATTGTGTTTTTTTCCACTGCTGTACAACAGTAGGTGTGTGGCGCGCAGGCCTGTGGTCCTTAATTGAGCCGTTATTACATAGATTTGATGACGCGCCAGAGATTATATTTCATGTGTTGGACCATGCAGCAGCGCCGCAAGCAAAACTTTCTGCCACGACTTTGTGGAGCATTTGGAAAGAGTAGAAATCTTAATTTGTGGCAGCAGGTGACAGAAAACAGCAGAAGTGTGGTTGAAAGAGCTAAACACTTGCTTGAAGAATGAAGAAATGCAAGTAAGAAGCATGGAGAAGTGCAAATAAGAAGCAGCTGCCGAGACCTGCACAGCTAGAAGGTGCAGCTGCTGTCACGAGTAATAATGCAGAACCAGGTTCGGCTAGCAGAAACAGTGCACAAAGATGGCAGAAACTGCTGCGTGGAAGCTTCCTTCTCAACGTCCGCTAACAAGCTGGGTATAGGCATGTGTATCCGTAACGAAGAGGGGTGTTTTCTTCGTGCAAAAACAATGTGGTTCTCCCCGGTTTGCTCGATAGACGTGGGTGAAGCTTCGGGGTTGTATTATGCTATTCGGTCGGTTCATGAGCTACGGCTACAAAATGTTGATTTTGAGGTAGATTCCAAACGTGTAGCAGATTATTTCAACCGAAGCAATGGAGATATTACTGAGTTTGGAATTATTATGGATAGTAATATTGCTCTTTCAATTTAGCAAACTCTCATGTTGAGTTTATTAGGAGACAAGCAACCGAGGTTGCCTATGAATTGGCAAAGGCAGCCACTTCCTTGACTAGCTTCTGAATTTTAAATGATGTACGGACATATATCCATGATTTGATTTATAATGAAATGCTATAAGTTTATTGTTTAACAAAAAAAAATTACAAAGGATTCACTCACCCCCATCCCCTCCGAGTGCTTTTTTTCTTTCTTTTATAACGAAATTTTATAAGTTTATTGTATATTATTTCCTTATACAGAATTCTATTTTATAAACATTATGTACACTATACATACAAGTTACAACTACTACTTGTTATCACTTACCAAGCAAAGAATATCTGATGAAGGAACAAAAGTACAATAAAGAAGAGTACAACATGATTAGAAAAATGAGATGCACTTGAGGCATAATAATAGTAATAGGGATATGGATAGTTTTGTGGTGGTCCACCAATTACTTTAGGTTGTCCTTGACCTGAACCCGAAGAAGGCGAAGATTTCAAAGGTGGTGGAGGAGTTTCCCCGGAAGAATGTGATGAAGGACTTGGTGGAGATGGCGGTGGTAGAGTCAACAATGGTGGTGGAAGACTTAGTGATGGTGGAGGATATGATTTTAGTAGTGGAGGAGGAGGAGAATTTGATGTTGTGAGTGGAAATGGGGGTGAGTATGATGTTAATAGTGGAGGAGGTGGAGGATTTTGTGTTAGGAGTGGAGAGGATGGAGGGTGGGGTGTTATTAGTGGAAAAGGGGGTGCATTTGGTGTTAACAAAGCAGGAGGTGAAGGATTTTGTGTAGGGAGTGAAGGAGGAGGGTGATTTGAATTTGATGAAGCAAGTTTAGGAGGTGGTGGTGAACAAATTGTAGGACATGTGACACATTCACTAATGCATAATAAACCACTTGAAGGCTCATCAACATTGTCCTCAATCTCCAATGTCCTATTTGCAAACAAAACCAACAACATGAATGCAATTCTTGTGGTCCATGCAAACCAACTTTTTGTTATGAATCCTAGATTCTTGTTATGACCCATTTGAATTATGGAGGAATATAGATTGTGTTTGGGGAAACAAGGAATGTGTGTTCATACGGCTAGGTGAATTGTCAGATATATAATCAGTTTTGGCCAAGTGATTATATAGATTGAAATAATGTGGGAGAATACGGTGGCATTTCTTTATAGCTTGCATTTGGCATTTTGGAAGTCAGAAGTTTGGTTTATATTCTTTGATGCTTGCTTAGTGATGGAGTCTTGTGCGTGGAGGAAAAGTATTAATTCCCCTACTTTACTTTGGCCTTTAATATAAACTTATTTTAATTAAACTAGAGCTGTTTAAACTCACCACAAAAAAAAAAGGTCTTTAAACTGTTTCAAGAATTTTAAATAAGTAGTATTTTATTGTAAAAAAAAGAATTTTAAATAAGTAGTATTTCAACTAACAGAGTTTGCAATCCAGTCTCTCAATTTGTCAATAAATAATAATCAATTGAACTATACATTTTTTAATCGAAAATCTTTGAACTGTTAGATTCATTGTAATTAGATTTCTAGATGCAGCAAATTCATATATGCAATAATATTTTTTTAATACATATACCTATGTGTGTATATCTATAATTTTATGTGTGCGAGAAAGCTTATTGATAATTTTTTTCAAGTAAGTACTCTTAGCATAGAGACTAGAGAATTAGATTGATAGAGATATCCTTAAGTATCGAGAAAAACACTCAATCCTACTCTATTAGATGTTGTTTGGATCAAGCTAATTTTGTGCTTTTGCAAAACAATTTATGTAAATAAATTAGCTATATTGTTAATTTATAAATTCTTACTAGCGAAAAATATTTTTTTATAAATTGTTTTTTCATAAATTACATTTACAAACTTATAAATAATATATAAAAACTTATTTATTTGTATAAGTTCAAAATAAACCTAATCAAAACGGACCTTAGATAACGTGGTTTTTCCTTGTATTTTTTAGTAATGTTATTTTTAACCTAGGATCATATTTTATGCTTCCGCATATGTCGCGTCATTTTTTGGAGATCAAGGCTATTTGATTAGTGTTTGACTTACTATTTTATTTCACGACTGAACATTTAATTTTAAGAGAAAAAGGGGAAAAAAAGTTCGAAATACCCCTTTGAAGAGATTTTGTGTTCGGGGGTTAGTTACACAAAGGGAAGGTCTTAGCACCCTTCATGTCCGTAGTACTCTACGGGAACCTCTTGGTTTTATTTAACGTTTTGTGCTATTAACTTGCTTGTTTTTTTGAAAAAAGGAATTAAAGTGGTAAAGGAAAAAGAGACATATTTATCTACATTTTTTATTAATTTGGAAGGACGAGTGTCCTTTGCCTACGTACCCGTGAGGGATCAAAACCTCTTAGTTCGGGGTAAAAATTGACGTTTGATTTGTTTTGTGTTTTTTATTAGTTTTGAAAAAGGTTTTAAAATGAAAGAAAGCCAAGGCGGCAAATGAGTATTTGTTTGTGTTTTTTATGTTGAAAGAAAATAACTTAAGGTATGAATAATGTAGATTGCAATTTTGATTTATGGAAGAAATAAAAAATAAAAGGATCACTTGACTTTGGGAGTAAAGGTTTGTTTATGAAAATATTTTTGATGTTTTTGTTATTTGCATGTTTTTTGTTTTTTTGAATAATAGGACTAAAAATGAAACTATCGGAGCAAGAAAATAAAAGTGTAGGTACTTTGTGGCGACGTTGGATCACCACAAAGACCATTAACCTAAGCTAGAAGCATAAAAGGTAAGGCATACACCCACGCAGCACACATGCACACATGCACCTACAACTACCTACAACTATTACATAAAACCTATGATACATGCTAAGGTCTGCGGAAAAATAAATATGGATAATAAATTTACATAAACCTAAATATACATTCTAAAGTCTGCCGAAAATAAATGACGGAAAAATAAATAATTTACATAAAGACCTATTTACATCCTAAAATTTGTGCAAGTAAAAATTAAATGGCATAAAATAGATACATGAATGATAATAAGTAGCAAAATAAACAAAAATGTGATGATAAAGAAAAAGTAAAATGCAAAGGGTAATTTAAAATGCATGAAACAAAGATAAAAATATGAGATGCTGCGAAATAATATACTATGGAAACAAAATGCATAGGAGATGAATAACCTAGAAATAAAATAAAGATGCACGCAGGTGGCGTGCAGACAGTAAGTCTGGGGGTGCAGAAAGTAAGCAGAAATGAGTTGGGCTTAACAGGAAAAGGGAAGGGACGCGCTATTGGGCCTAAGGGAGAACCGAACCGGGTCGGTTTGCTAAAGGGTTAGGGTCAACTAAATTGGGTCGACCCAGTAGTATAAAAATGGTGTGGGACAAGTTTTTTTCATTTTCCATTGGTTTTTCTCTCTCTTCCATCACAAAACAGATAAGAGCTCTCTCCTTCTCTTTGTTCTCTTTCATCCTCGCCGGTGGAGGTAAGGTGGGGTTCCGGCGGCGGCCGGCCGGCCAACCGACGGCGGCGCTGCCGCGTCGGAACCCTAGATCTACTTTTTATATTATTTTTTTGTGCAATCTCATCTACTCCCTCTTCTGGTCCTATTTCTCATCTCAAAACAACCAAAAAAGGAGAAATATAGGCTAAATCTAAAAAATAAAAAAGTGTTACCCTTTTGGAAAGCTCTTTCAGTTCTACCCTTTGTCTGGCTTCTTCACGACTGATTGTGTTGTTGAGTTGTCTGGGTCGATATGTCCGATCTGTGATGTGTTGATGCGTGTTGGTGTGACGGTTTGAGCCGCGCCGGTTTGTTGTTGTTGGAACCGATTCAGATTCGTGTTGTGTTACGGTTTTGATTTGGGTTTATGTGACTGGTGTGATGTTGTGTTACGGTTTTGATTTTGTTCTCTGGTTTCTGGTTGTTTTGCAGGTTTTGTTGTGCAATTTTTCGGTCCCCTTAACTTGTGTTTTGCAGGCTTATTTTATAGTGTTGGGTTTACGAAGTAGGGTTTGTTGAGGAGAGGCACAAAATCTGTGCTTCTGGATTGGGATGAAAGCAAAACGGGTATGGCTGTTCCTGGATTGATGCGGATGAGGTTGAGAGTTGTTTGTTGGATTGGCGTCTGACTTGGATTTGGACTAACTTCTTGGATATGGACAAAAATAAAACTAAAAAGAGAAGATGAAGACCGAAACAAGTAATAAAAAAAGATGAGGTATTTTAAAGTTTAATTAAAAAGAAAGTAAAGATTTTTATAGACAAAATTTAAAGTTAATTAAAAATTTAAATAAAAGATGGAATTAAGATAAAAAGAAATAAAGATAAAGAGAGAAGAGGGCTCGACTCGGAACAAAAAATGAGGTATTTTAAAATACCTCTCTGCCGAATTTTACACTGAAAATCAGAGATCGATCAGGGTCAGACGGCGTATGAATGTAGGGTCCAACGACACGTGTCAGTGACATCTTAGGTCAAAAATTAGGGTATGACAGCATACCACCTATTTTTTATCCCAACCATGTTTGGATGGTCACAACTACATAAAATAACTTGCTCATAGAATAACTTGCTAAAAGACACGTTTATAAAATGTGTCTTCTAACAAAACTCATATATATATATATATATATATATGGGAAATCTTAATGCACACCCACTCAAAAATTAGAAGGTGTGCATTATCATTGTACACCTTTATGTTTTGGACTAAAAACCCAAATAACCCTTTTGAAAAACCACTTAATTTAATGGGCAGTAATGTAATTCTTCATCCTTATTAATTGTGGTGTCTCATTTCTCACTCTCTCTCCATTAATTGGAGTGAAGGAAAAGAAAGAGAAAAAAAAGCACGCCTTCTCCTTCTTCGGTTCTTCCTCTCTACCATGTCTCTGCCAGCTTAAAGCAGATTTTTTTTCCTCTTGTTATGGCTTTCTTCCTCATTTACATATTTTAATTTATCAAATTCTGATGAAAGAAAAAAATTAATGTTGTTATTTGCTCTTTCTTCACCTTTTGCTAAACTCTAATTAATCTAATTTTGAACAAACCCTAAAAGTAACCAAAACTATGATTTCTAGTCACTTAAACTTTGAAAAGCAAAGCATGTGTTATCTTCCAATCTTAACATGCGTTCAATCTCTGCCTTGTGAAATACTCCCTCCGGTCTCAAATATAAGGAAAGATTTTTTTTTAGGTTCATTGAATAATTAATGTATCTGCTTTACAGTGTAGACCAGATACATTAACTACTGAATGAACCTAAAAAATGAATATTTTCTTATATTTGAGACCGGAGGGAGTAGTTCCTTTTTTGTTGCGCTACTTCATGCTTTTGCACAGTTAAATAATTCCTCAACATACAAATTACAAGAATTGGCAAAGAAGCCGATGGTAAGATGTTTGTTTTGACATGGATGATTCGTTTATTGTAATGTAAGGAGAGAAAAAATAAATAAAACAAAATTACATTATTGCCCATTAAATTAGGTGGTTTTTCAAAAGGGTTATTTGGTTTTTAGTCCAAAACATAAAGGTGTACAATGCTAATGCACACCTTCTAATTTTTGAGTGGATGTGCATTACCATTCCCCATATATATATATAAATCAAATAAGCAACACACTTAAAAAAAATTATAAATCATTTAAGTATTTTAATAAAAAAATTGATTATTTTCTTTATACTTAATAAAAAGGCTTGAATGCAATTTTGATCCCTTATTTTTAAATTTGTTAACTTTTGATCCCCCATTTTCTAAAATCAACTGTACTTGCAGGTAGGGGTGTTCATAACCGAACCAAACAAATAAAAAAACCGCAAACCAAACCAATCCAAACCGAAACCGCAAAAAACCGCACTTGGTTCGGATGAATTCAGATGACTTTTGCACTGAACCGCGCGATTCGGTTTGCGGTTTGCATCTAGCAACCGAACCAAACCAAACCAAACCAAACCGCAAGAATAATGAATATTACTTAAACATGTACTAGCTCAATTACATAGCTCAAGAATAATCTCTTTCGATTCAATTTTTCCATTGTTGCACCATCAGGTTCGATTCTAATTCCTTTTCATCTCTTTCATTTCATTTCCAATGATGAATTTGTTTCCTTTACTTCCAAATAATTTGTTTCATGCTTATGTTTCTTCTTAATTTTACCTATTTTACCTATTTTGATATAAGTTTTACCTAATATTTTATCATATAAACAACAAAATAAAATGTCCTATGTTTATTTTGTAACAAGTTGGCAATATTAGAGTTAGTGTAATTTTTTTTTTATCTCGCAATAAACCGCACAAACCGAACCAATCCAAGCCGCATTGGTTTGGTTTGGTTTGGTTTGAATGACTTTTTAAAAATCAACCGAACCAAACCAAACCGCATCCTTTTTTATCTCGCGGTTTGGATGACTTTTATGCTCAAAACCGAACCAAACCGTACCGCGAACACCCCTACTTGCAGGAGTACAATAACAGTATCTAGGGTGTAGACTGTTTATGAGATACCTTGAGATTGATCACAAGGGTGGTATTTATAGCCTATTGTGGGCTTGTTTTAGCGTGACTTAAGCCCCAAGCGAGCTGGGCTTTAGGTCTTTTCGCCTTGTCCTAAATGCTTCTAGAAGCCAGCTAAGGCAGGGCCAACTGAAGGGCGCGCCTTTGGCGCAGGGAACCTTATGGAGGGCGCCTTGGCCCTTTTGGAGGGTTCTTAGGCCCATTTGGAGAACTCCTAGGTCCTTAGGAATATATTGGCGGTCCACAGCCCCCCAAGCACGAGTCTTGGGATAAGGCGAAGTGGTGAATTCTATGAGGGTTTCTACAAGTCGTCTTGTGTTTTTCGGATGTCTGTAAAATGGTGACCCCCTGAGGGTGATTATGCCCTTGCAGGGGGATTCCTAACCTCTAGGAGTGTGTTTGATAGTCCACAAGCCCCCCAAGCACGAGCTTTGATAGAAGGCGTATTGGTGAATTTGTGAGGCGAATGGTCCATCTCTTCTTCCAAGGTGAGTTCCTTTGTTTAAATGGGAATTTGGCGTACTCATTCCTCGTTATTTTTGGACAGTCCAAATCTGATGACTTTTCGTTGTCCCTTACGTGTTAACATCAGTTTGCCCTCTCATTTTCACTCTGTCTCCTTCATTTCTGCTAGGTTTTTGTCGTACTTCTCTTGGGCGTCGCAAGCTGTCATTTTTCACTTCCGTCGTTTTATTCTCATTTTAATCAGATTCTTATTAAATCCTTGTACTCCTTTTCAAATTTTGTTACTTAATTATGGTTTTAATTAGAGAGTGTGATGAATTGGGTAGGGATATTGCTCTTGTTACTCATTGGATAGGTCTAATCTATTTAGTGCTAGTATAAAACACGCTACTAGGCCAAACGGATCTGTGAATTGGACTGTGTTTGAAGAGGGTTATTTTGGTCATCAGGTAATAAGTTCTTCGAGTAGTGGTAGTCATAGTGATAGTGATAGCTCTTTCGACTCTGATTACGTTTTCCTGTATGAAAAACCAGGATCTCCGCAAGGGAGAGAGATTTGTCGTTATTCTCCTCTAGAGCCGATTTATAAAGGGAAAGTGTTGTGTCTTATGTCCTCAAGTGAATCGGAGATGGAAGTTTTCCCAGAGGACATTCTCCAGCCCCTTTATTTTTATACTGATATGCAACGCATCGACCATTGGCGAAGCAAGAATCCTATCTCGTCTACTGGGAATGAAGAGGATGTGGTTATCACACCTTGTGCGGTCGAGAAGGTTTGTATACAACGCCCCAAAGGCGTGGTAGATGAGATGTACCACATGTACTTGGCGGTCTTAGAAGAATTTGGCGTGAAGATCCCCTTTACTGCATTTGAGATGGACGTCTTACACTTTCTTAATGTGGCGCCATCTCAGATTCAACCTAACAATTGGGCATTTATTCGGGGCTTTGAGATTCAACTAAAAGAGTTTGTAATCCAGACTCTCAATTTATCAATAAATAATAATCAATTGAACTATACATTTTTTAATCGAAAATCTTTGAACTATTAGATTCATTGTAATTAGATTTCTAGATTTAGCATATTCATATATCCAATAATATTTTTTTAATACATATATCTATGTGTGTATATCTATAATTCTGTGTGAATGTGTATATGAGAAAGCTTATTGATAATTTTTCCACCTAAGTACTCGTAGCATAGAGACTAGAGAGTGAGATTGATTGAGAGATCCTTAAGTATTGAGAAAAACACTCAATCCTACTTTATTGTGGATGTTTTGTATTATATTAGGGGTAGTTTGGAATAGGCTAATTTTGAGTTTGTGTAAAACAATTTATGCAAATAAATGAGCTATTATGTTAATTTATAAGTTTTTATTAACAAAAATTGTTTTTTTATAAACCTTTTTTCACTAACTATATTTACAAACTTATAAATAATAGATAAAAACTTATTTATTTGCATAAGCTCAAAATAAACCTAATCAAAACGGGCTCTAGATGATGTGGTTTTTTGTCATATTTTTTAGTAATGTTATTTTTTAACCTAGGATCTTATTTTACGCTTCCACATACCACCTAGTTTTTATTCCGACCATGTTTGGATGGTCACAACTACATATATAAATCACCTAAGCAACACACTTAAAAAAATATATAAATCATTTAAATATTTCAATAAAAAGAAAAAATGATCATTTTCTTTATACTTAACTTGCGTCTAGGTTGGCACGAGAGTAAAAAGAAAATATTACTTTTGAGTAGTAGATATTCCTTAAATAAAGAGATATAGTATAATTGTTCTACTAAATAAAATTATAAAACTGAAGAAAAGTTTGGAGTAATTTTTCCTACTATATCCATTATATTGTTCTTTTTATTAAAAGCATCCAGTACGGTTCTGTTACTGCAGATCAATGTCGAAGTAGCTAATTATGATCAATACATGCCAGATAACTAAAGCATAATCTTGTAAATCAAAGAAAAATATGCAAAGGAAATCAAAAGAAATTGTAGAAATGTCACATTGCTAACATGAAGAATGTTAGGGACATTATCTTTTCACACCACTATTTTCAACACACATTCTCTCATTGAATGAAACCAAAGAATGACCCGTCAATATGAGCTTGTCTGTTGAATGCTTCCAGTCTAATTTGGAGAGTTCCAATCTGTTTGGATCTTTCCCCATTAGCCTTACCTAGTCTATTTGCTCCAAAACTAACCCCTAAAGATTCAAGGTCTTCTCAAAAAGCATCATAAGCAGTAACAAATAACCCTCTTGACATAAAAAGAAACATAGATACAAATTCAAGTTTCAAAGAATAAAATGATAAGAAAAGATAAGCATGAAATATAATATTCGACCTATAAATCATCCACATATGAGATGGCAATGAGCATTGGTAAAAATAAGAAAAGAAAAGAAATTGGACACGACATTAGACACGTTATTGACACATCAACATCGGCAAAGACATTTAAAAATAAATTAATTGAATGTAATCACATGTGTTGGTGTCGAAACTTGAGATACCTTCCATTAATTAGAAGTGTCGGTGCTACAAATTATTCAAGATCCAAAAGCATAATAATATACACACACACTTTGTATTAAGAGGAATCCAAAATTTAAATTTGAACTAGCAAGTATCATCGTTTTTTTTTTTGGTGGTGGCTGGGGTTTGAACTCCAGACCTTGCAAGTATCAACTACATAACATAATGACTTAGCTCAATTGTTGGAGGATAAATTGAGGCTGAAATGAGTCCACACACATAGAAAGATGACCTCAATTTTATACAGAATTTGTCAAATCATGGAATAACAATATGTCTTCTATTTTTTTCAAAAATAAATAAATTATGTCTTCTATTAAAATTTGAACGGATTATTACATTTTCAATTTTCATGAAAAAAAAAATAAGAAAATCACAAAAATCAAAAATGTCCAATGTGACATGTGGAATTTTGGAAGGCAATTAAGTGATATCTCAATTACATCATTCACTTGTTATAGATTAACCTTTCATTGTGTATTATTTCCCCTTTATTATATGTTATAGATAAAAATTACTGAATGGCTTGAATTTTTATTTTGTGAATCCTATACTATACCAATAATTTGTGTATTAAATAATTATAATTTAGATTTAGAATAAGATAATAATTCATCGTAAAAATAAATAATGTGAGAGAAAAATTAACTTTTCCATTCAAACAGAGACTTGGTCAAAATAGTTTTTTTTTTCTTTGAAGAGATCAAATTAGCTAAAAATTGAAGGAAAAAATAGAGGGTGACATTGAATCATTATTTGTGTCCCTATGTTTGAATTCTCCCCCATGAGAGGTTGCTTGGCTGGTTCCATTTGCATCTTCAAACTGCAAGAGGAGCCGAAAAAGGAATCAACCAAGCTTCATCCTCCCTCTCACGGCGGAGGAGAAGAGGTGGTAGTGGCTGTTGCAACCAAGGTTGAAGAAAAAGTTTACTGTCGCGATTGCATTATATTTGATTTAGACGTGATCGCGAATTCAAATTAACCTTGGTGGCAAAAATCATATGTAGAATAATGTCTTTCGGTGGTATCCATAAACCACATATAAACCTCGTCATGGTGGCTGTTGGCAAACACAAGAATAGTGGTCGTGCCTTTCGTTGGACAACAAATAATATTGATAATCCTATCATCATTGCAGTCCATGTTAAACATAAAGGCACTCCTCATCGTAGGTACCTTCTAATATTTATTCAATATATTTTCATGATCACTTATCAATTATATGTTACACATAATTATGGTCATCATTGAATAGAAATTTTAGGCTTGGTATTTTTTTGATGTCACATTGTTATGTCATGCTTGCAGAGGGCACCAATGTTTCCCCCCCGGACGAAAAAGATATAGCCAATGTTTTCAATCCCTTGAGACAAATGTGTAATGAAAAAGTTGTAAGTAATTGAAATTTTTATTGAACTTAATGTACACATTTTTTTAGTAAACTTCATTATTTAATCAAATGATATTAGTGTTAGTTGAAACATTGAAGGTATTAACATCAATTCAGGTAAAGCTTAAGGAAGCCATAATTATTGATAGTGATATTTCTAGAGGAATTCTGGACTATGCAAAGAGGAATCACATCCAAACTATCATTGTTGGTGCTCCCACTGGCTACAAAAAGAATGTTTTGTCAAGGTCTCTAAACATGAGGACTATAAGCAAGTTAAGTTTTGAAACATGACATCCTTAAACAACATTCCATTAATATATAGAAATGTTAGCAATACACTCTTTGGTTGAGATTCTAATGAGTTCCACCAAATTTATGTGAAACTAGGCCACATAAATGGGAAATTGTCTACGGACACAATCTCACGCATTTATGCAGTTAGTACATCGGTGATCATTAGATTGAGATTGAACGATCCATATTTCAATCTCGGTATTTTAGATTTAAAAACGAATCAAATTATACTTGATTTATGGATAGTCCGATGTCGATCTAGCGATTGCAGATGTATGTGCTAACTATGTAAATGTGTGAGATTGTGATCGCAAACAATCCCAATCCATTTTCAAAAGAGCGAAACCTATTTGAAATTTAACCAATCGAGTTAAAAATGTATTGAGAATAGCAACGTTAGAGAGTGTATTGTTAGTACTTCTGTATTCGTATTTATATTTCCTTTGATTTTGACTAATTTATTAACAACTATGTTAAATTTTTTTAATTTTGTGACTATCTCAGAAAATTTAGAGGCCAAGATGATGTAGCAACAGCCATAATGAAATCAGCTCCAGATTATAGTTCAGTTTACGTAATTTCAAAAGATAAGGTTGTGGAATCTCGACCAGCAATAGTCCCATTGGGAACTGTGGTTCCACAATCACATGGAATAACACCTTGTAAATCAGAAAACGACAAATGGTACTTCCTTCGTTCCTTTTTAAGCGTCTCTTTCAGAGAATTTTTTTTCTTTCTTATTTAATTGTCACTTTCAAAGTTGCAACATTAAATGTTGTTTTACTAATAGTTTGGTTTGATTATAAATGGAACAGGTCACAGATGTATAGAAGAGGAAGCACTAATAGTAGATCAGGAAGATCATCTATACATGAATTTATAAAGAGTTTTTCATCTAATAATAATCATAATAATCAATCATTGGAGAGTATTGATTTATCCAGTCGTAGCCAAAGGACACCACCACTTAGCCACAACTCAAGCTTAAATGAAAATGGTTCATCTGGGTCACATAAATTTGGTTCATTGAATGTAGCAAAATTAGAGAGGGATTCAAGCTTACCAGCAGATTCTCAATTAGTAGTAAGTATACAAATATATTAAATAGAAGCTTCTAAATGCATACTAATACATTTGTTATTATTATGCATAGATAATGAACTATTTGTCTTAGTTCTATAGTTAAGTACAATATGTGACTAAATAAATATTGTAATGAACAATTTAATTTTTTTTAATGTTTTAATTTTATTGATTATAGGGAGAAATGGAAGCAGAGATGAAAGAATTGAGACTCAAACTTAGGCAAACAATGACCATGTACAAATCAGCTTGCAAAGAAGTAATTTCAGCCCAAAATAAGGTGATGTAAATTATACTATCACTTAACAACATGTGGTTGGTCTTACACAAACTTTTTCTAGTAGTGATTAATTTCATACACAAACTTAGAAAAGATAAAAAGGAAATGAGAAGTGCTATGTAATATGAAAAATGAGATTAAAAGATTTCAATTATTGACAGGCTAATGAGATTACTCAATGGAAAATGGAGGGGGAACGTATGGTAGAGGAAGTTATATTGTCAAAAGAAGCAGCATTGGCATTAGCAGAAAAGGAGAAAGCTAAAGCAAAAGCTGCAATCGAAGCAGCTGATGAAGCTATGAGAATAGCAGAAAAAGAAGCACAAAGAAGAATGCAAGTCGAGAAGACGGCTAAGAAAGATATAGAAGAGAGAGATCAAGCACTAAATGTGTTGGCCCGTAAAGATATTCGATATAGACAATACACCTTAGACGAAATTGAAAAGGCTACTCAAAATTTCTCATTATCAATGAAAATAGGTGAAGGTGGATATGGACCTGTTTTTAAAGGTCAACTTGATCATACAAATGTTGCAATCAAAATTTTAAGGCCTGATGCTAACCAGGGTAGAAAACAGTTCTTACAAGAGGTATGATTCATGTGCATTCTTTTTAAATTTTGATATTTAAAAATATAAAATTTTCAATCTACCATATAATAGGTACATGGAATTTTGCATATGTAGTGGTTTCATATGACAATTGTGACTAAATATGTTCCATATCTATGTAGGTTGAGGTATTATGCAACATAAGACATCCCAATATGGTCCTCCTCCTAGGTGCATGTCAAGAATATGGATGCTTGGTATATGAATACTTGGACAATGGTAGCTTAGAAGACAGATTATTAAGAAAACAAAACACCCCTCCAATTCCATGGCGAAGACGTTTCGAAATAGCTTATGAAATTGCAACAGCACTTCTTTTCCTTCACCAAACAAAACCAGAAGCAATTGTTCATAGAGACCTTAAACCAGCCAACATTCTCTTAGACAAAAATTTTGTTAGCAAAATAAGTGATGTTGGTTTAGCAAGATTAGTACCACCTTCTGTAGCTGATTCTGTCACACAATATCACATGACTGAAGCAGCTGGAACATTATGTTACATTGATCCAGAGTATCAAAATACAGGAAAATTAACAACAAAATCAGATATTTATTCTTTAGGGATAATGTTTCTTCAAATTATCACAGCTAAGCCTCCAATGGGACTTTCTCATCATGTTAAAAGGGCGATTGAAAATGGGAATTTTTTCGATATGCTTGATCCTGATGTTACTGATTGGCCTGTTGATGAAGCTTTGGTGTTTGCTAAACTTGCTTTGAGATGTGCTGAGCTTAGTAAAAAAGATAGACCGGATCTTGCGTTAGAAGTGATTCCGGAGCTTAATCGACTAAAAGATTTTGGATGTGACTCACATTACTATCAACAGAATCATAGCCCTCCATCGCGTCCTCTTACGCCTCCTCAAAGTCCACTTTGAAAAACTATAAAACAGATTATTGTTTTTAGTTTATATGTTCGATTGTGTTACGAATATTTATTACAACACATTTTGTAATGAACTTCTTTGCAATACACATTTTGGAATGGAAGACTTACTCTTGTCCAAAATCCTTACTTGCATAACATGTACCAAGTGATGCTTCATATTAGTACATTAGATTTCATTTGCACATGATTCAGATCATTCAATACCTTTTCAATCCAAATAGATTGATTCAAAGCAGATTTTGCAGCAATATATAGTTAAATTTCAAGAATGGATTGAGTAACTATGAATGCTTAAGCCTTCAAAATTTTCATAATCATTGTTGTACTAAATGCCAAAATGAACATTACTTTCAAGTATCTCATTACTCTTTAACTACACCAAAGTGTGTTACACATGGTTGATGCATAAAACATCAAATCTAGTAGGGTTGGAGTCAGGGGCGAATGGCTTCATTGCAATGGGGTAGCATTGGCTACCCCAAAAGAAGAAAAAAAACTTGAATAAATGGTATAGTTTGACATATAGCTACCCAATTAATATGTTAGTTGGCTACTCCGAACAATTGTGTTAGCTTCGCCGCTAGTTGGAGTTAAGTAAGAAAAAATTTACAAAGATAAATTTTACATTCTTTTAAGTTTTTTCTTTCTATAGTCACTGGAAAGGAGACAATACTTACTGGTCAATTTTTGATTCTGAAGAACTCATTTGCATTTTCCCTTCTTTTAATCTAAATAATTGGTTTTCATATATATGCGATTTTTTCTTTTGTGATTTTGTCATTTTAGTACGACATTATTTTGTTGTCCATATCGTTGCGTAAATTTTTTATTTCTTGTTTTTGTGAGGTGTTCGGTCGATTCAAATTGACAAATCAATGTAGATTAATTATAAATTCAATCAATGACTACATCATTAACATTGCAAATTCAGATGCAATAGTATTTCAGTCACTTTAATTTTGTCACAATGTTTGTAGGTATTTTATAATATTAATTTAGATGTTGTGATTTATTTAAAGATTAATCCTTTTTCATTTTTAACGTTGTTGAATTTATGTTTGTTTCCGATATACTCTATCGATACGAATGAATGTGGTTGGTAAAAACACTTTACACACCAAATGTAAAAAGCATATCTAAATGTTACAAATCCTCGTGTCAACAACACTGTCAACACACTCTTTGAGATACGTTAGGTTGGCTTCTTATTGCTTGAGCTATATCTCCAAAGAGCTTGTGTGTGAACAGAACTGAGACAGGAGATGCAAAAGCCAAAAGGTCAATAGAGAGAAAAAGTGATGAGAATGGAATTCAAGATTTGGCGTGATTATCGTATAATAGTATATCTCTCACATGTGTTGCCTTTTATAGAATTTTCCTGTCTTTATTGAATTTTGAACATAATTATATTGATTAGTACCATAAGCTATAAAGTCAAATTTTTTATTATTATTTTTAGGTTGAGGTGAACCTTGAATTTGAATGTACAATTGGGAATAAAATAAAACAAAAAACTCAAATGAGTTACATTTAAAATTAACACTTACTAAATTAACCAAAACAATTTTATTTTTTTAAAAGGAAAAATATATTAAAACTGATAACCCAAGTACAAGATATACAAGATTAACCTTTTTTAACAACAAGATTAACTTTTATTAACTAAAAAAATATACTTCCTCTAGAATGAAATATAAACATATATGATAGTTGAAAAATCGATACATATGAACTAAATTTTCAATCACATACTTTGAGCTTTCAACTATCTTATACTTGTATTTAATTACGAAGAGGATATATATATGATAAAATTAAGTTTATATTTTATTAGAGAAATTACATACAAAACAAAATTAAAATTGTCATGGAATTGCTAAAAGCACCAATGCTACATTTTTTTGGATTAATTGAAATTTCATTAATCAAAATCCTTTTCAATAAATTGAGATTTCATTAATAAAAATTCAACTCAACATCAAAGTGAGACTCTATATCCAACTTCTAAGGTTAGCAAAGACCCCGCTCAATCATACATTAAAAAGAAAAAAAGTGTGTTATTTATTTTTGTTGGTGGCCGACCTCGAACCTTACATTATGCATTGTCTCTACCAATTGAGATAAGATCACGATGACTATTATTAGAATAATCATACATGAAAAAACTTTTGGGACAACTATAAATTTACCAAAAAAAAAATAGATATTGACACGAAAATCAAAACAATAGAGAGAGAAAATAAAAACATAATATAAATATGAGAGAGAAAATTGTCACAAAAATTATATAAAAAAATGATCGTACAAATACAATTTCTAAGAAATAAAACCTTACAAAGGGTGAATGTTACGCACACCACATAAGACCATGTCCAATGGTGGTGTTGAATGCACCTTTCAACATGTATTTTGCTCCAATGGTAGTGTTGAAGAGTGTTGAATGATGAAGTGGATGAGAGAGATGTTGAAACAATTAAACAATGTTGAACCTGCAACAGATGTACGCGTGGCGCGTTTTGGTTGGACAAAAATGACGCGTGTGCAACACGCGCCGCAGGCACGAGTGGTGCGGTTGGAGGCGGAGAGAGAAGATGCTTTATGGATAGTGTGTGACACGTGGCTGAATCTGATTGGTTGTTCGGATTCTTATCATTTTAATAATTGGACCTCAATTATTTCGTTGTAAATTAATTTTTTTTTTAAAAAAAAATTACCAAAATTCATAAAAAAAAATTTCTCTATAAATAGAGACTTGGTTCATTTGATTTGGACACAGAAAAAAATCAAGTTTTTCACTATCTTAATCTTATTATTATCTTTCTATTAGCAAACTAAGTGAAGTTTTAATCTTATTTTTAGTGAAATGGATCCCAATAATAACTATTTCAACACCCAAAATTATTATAATTACCCATTTAACTACCAAAATCCCAACTATTATCAAAATCCAAATCAATTTTCCAACCAACGTCCTCAAAATATACCACAAAACATACCTAATTTTGGTTTTACACCAAATTTCAACTAGTCATCCTCTGTTCCAAACTTTCATCCATATTATGGATCTATGATGAGATATCCATCTCAAACACCCCCATTTAATGGTTATATGCCAATGGAGAATGAAAATTTTTCCAGTGTTGATGCATCTCAATTTCCTGAATTTTCAACACAAATAACTCCTGGTGGTATGGCAGTTGCTAATGAAGTCACTCCAGATCCAAAAGATTCAACTCCTAAGAGCAAGAAAAGTAAGGAACCAGCATGGAACACTCAACAAAATTTGGTATTAATTAGTGCGTGGATTAAGTTTGGAACGAGCAGTGTTGTTGGGAGAACCAGAGAGGTGAAACATATTGAGGTAAAATTGCTGAGTATTGTAATGAGTATTGCTCATTTGATTCTCCGCGCGATCTAGTTGCATGCCGAAACCGTTTTAATTATATGAGCAAAGTAATAAATAAATGGATTGGTGCTTATGAAGGCG
>Ga0228711_1005367_pt1 | contig 19512 bp, 16 predicted proteins | sample MedpolnodulmetaG_2_FD_177996 | JGI IMG/M metagenome (GOLD analysis project Ga0228711, IMG submission 177996) | Root nodule microbial communities from Medicago polymorpha collected in Santa Monica, California, United States - brown nodules | ecosystem: Host-associated > Plants > Roots > Nodule... | reverse complement strand
TTTTTTGTTTTATTTAAAAAAAAAAAGAGTTTAGATTATTTTTTTTTTTGTTATATTGTTGGTGTCATTGAAATAAAAAATCATGGTTAGTTTGATTTGTTATAACTTGAAAGCAACAAATGTTTATATTTTAGTTTTAACCAAAATCAAAATTTCATAAAAAAAAAAAAACATCGTTCATAATTTTTAAATGTTAGTGCAATAAAAAGAACGGAAAGACGAACACGTGAGTGCTTTTCGGTAATGAGTGATAATGTTTTTACCCTGAACTTCACACCTATATTCATGAACTTCGCACTCTCATTTTATTGACATGTTCTAAAGTTATATATACCTAAACAAATGCTGCAAATTATATAACTATTTTATAAAATGGCATACAAAATTTCTTTTATTTCAGAACTACATTTTTATTGTGGTAGTTATTGTCAAATCATGTTTTATAATTCAAAATAACCGAGTCTCAATTTTTTTTTAGAGGAGAGAAAATAACAACTTCAAATTAAAAGAAGTTCATGGTCCGTTTAGTTCGAGAGTTTTAGAAGGGATATTTTTAATTTGACGTGTTTGATTCAATTTTTAGAAGGAGGGGAGAGTAGGGCAACAAAAATCTCTTCAAGTCCTACTTTTGTTTCTCTTTGAATTGAAATTTTTTGGAGGGGGGTGATCTCTTTAAAATTTTATTGCAATGCCAAAATCAATCTTTAATTAATTTAATATCTCAATGTTTTCTTTTAACAACTTATAATCTTTTTTTTTTTTGATCAAGTCTTATAATCTTATATTGTTATTAGGTTATATTATTCTTGTAACAGTTTTAATTATTATTAGGTTATATTATTCTTGTAACAAGTTTTATTATTATTCGGTTATATTATTTCTGTTACAACTTTTATTATTAGATTTTTTTTGAGAGAAACTTTTATTATTAGATGTATTCGTGTCTTTCGGTCTATGAAATCGTGAAAACAAATATTTTTGTATATTTAATTAAGTTTAAGGGTAAAAAGGTAAATTAATTTTAAAAATATCTCAATTTCTCCTGTGAACTAAACACATTTTTAATTAAAATCTCTCCCCTCCCCTCCCTTCTTTTGAACCAAACATATATTTAATTAAAATATCTCCCATCTCCTCCCCTCTGTTAAACCAAACGGCCCCTCCGGGAACTTTTTTTCATATATATAAAGTGATTTTTTTTGTCAAGAGAAAGTGATTTTTATTATGATAAGAAAATACAAAATAGATTCTTATTTTTTTTGTGGTAAAATATATTATTATTTAGAAAATCTCTAAAAAATAATATTTAAATTATTAAATGTCTAAATCATTTTTTTATTTTGTAACAACCAAATCATTAACATATTCTAATTTGAAGTTGTTTTCTATTTTTTTTGTTAGATTTTGATTTTTTGAAGGTTGTATCTAGCTCATACACTACTTTTAAAAGTGATTATTTTAATAAAAATGGTCTTTTTTTAAAAATTAAAAAAAAAAACTATAACCAGCGTCCTTTATAACTTTATAATTTACGGGAACCGATCTCAAATACAATCCAACAACATTCACTACTCCCAACAAAAAAACAGAACAAAAGTCCGCCAATTATCAAAATAGAAAACATGCATGCTAAACATTCGCAAGGCAAAAATAGAAGACAAATTTAAATGAGATGCATCAAAATCGAATTTGTAGAATAAGAGGAGCACCCAAAAATGGACACCACTTCAGTGCCTTTAAGGCGCCAATGTTACCTGCCATTCGACCAACTAGGTATTGCCATGTGGCATACATTATTTAACAAAAACAAAAGCAAATAATATGAGTAAATCCAAACAAAACAGAAATCAAGAGCCTCTCGTTTCTTTCTTCATCCCCTTCTTTACCTCACTTCTAACCACCCCCACCATTTCAACCACCATCCGCCGCCTCTCATCGTCGTTCTTTCCTTCTGTTTTTTATTTTTTATTTTTATCTTTTATTAAAAACAATTATAAACTAAAAGAGTTAGAAACGACATAAAATTGTCTTCTCCCTCCCAACGGGTCGCCACCAGATCTCAGTCACCATCGCACTTCACTTCATCCTCACCATCACACCTCACTTCTTCCATCATCATTGTACCGGTATTTCTCATAGAATCTGATTCTCCCGCCGACGCCGATTTTTGCAAACTTTAATGGTGGCGGTGGTGGTCCTGTGATTATTTGGTCGAGGTGTGTATGGCAGGAAGGAGTAGGCGTGTGGAGATAAAAGAGGAGTTGAAAATGCAGTTTTTTGTTGTTGATTTTTTCTTGAACAAAATGGACACATGGCAAAACATGAAATGTAGGATTGATCTAATGGCTCACAAGTGTCCAAAGTCACATGCCTTTGGCGCTTTAAAGTCACTGAAGCGCGATCCCCAAAAACGATACAATTTGAATCAAAAGTAGAAAGATGAAAGATTTCTTCAAGGTGAAAAGGAGGTGAAAATAACTGTGAAAAAATGAAGTTATAATAATTGAAGCATGATACTTCGTACAATGAAGAGAATTAACCAATAAACTAAGATTTGTTAAAGTGTTTGATCCAGGATTTTATGACACAATATTCAAATTGACCAATGCTCTTATTTTCTTTTATCCATCACCAGCAGACATGAAAATAAAATTTAAATTAAAAATCAGAAAGGAAAGAAAAGGATAAACAAAGTAAGAAGAAATTTTTTCCATTAGGTTTATCAGTTGTTGGAAAAGTAGAAAGTAGGTATCAATTGGTATCTGGTAACAGTAATATATCTGTAAAAAAACAAATAAAAGAAATCTAACAGCAACGAGAATTTGAAGGAGGATTACTATCATAAGTCTCTTATTGTTGTGTATTAATATACTGAATCATTGGATTTGTATTTCTCTTTTGCCAAAACAAAAACCCCACTCTTCCTTGTGACTTGCTCTCGTTAATTTTCCCTTTCCTCTACCGCCCATCTTTCGAACCTCCTGCAAAACAAAAAGAAGGACAAACAATGAAAAGAGCTTGGATTTAGGATTTGTAGGCTTTTTGACATGAAGTGGTAGGAAACTGTTGGAAGAGAAGCCGCAAGACTACTGATTTGGATCTCAATGTATTGTGAATAATTCAAATTCTCAGGCGAAAAAGTGAGAGTAATAGCACGAGTAGAGTTTTATGCGAGAAGGATAGACAAGCGAAATAAAACCGATGCAGCATATTTCCTCCATTCTCCTTTTCCATGCTAGAATCTTACCTGCTGAAACTTGAATCCCTCCATGGCCACTCTACAAAACCTTTCCCTAAGCGATGAAGAAGATGAACTCATTATTCAAACAGATGAAACCCTCACTCTAACTGTTGACCCTCACCTTTGCCTAGTAGGTCGTTTTCTCATTAAGTGACCAATCCGATCATACGTGATGATGGAGAAGATCGAAACATTTTGGAGTCCACTAAAACTGGTCAAAATCCAGGAAATTGAGCCATGTCTGTATGTCTTTCAATTCAACCATCACCTGGATTTTCAAAGAATCCTCAAGAAATGCCCTTGGTACTTCGATAACCATCTCTTGGTTCTCGACATTCTTCCAGAAAACGATAAGCCAGGTCGCGGTAAAGGATCATAGTCTAGCAGAACATTCGTGAGGATCAGAGTCTTGTTAGATGTCACGAAGCCACTTAAGAGACAAAAAACAAAAACAAAAAATCAAGATGCAAGGTGCATGGAGAAACATCTTTCATCAAATTCAGTTACAAGCGTCTTGGAAACTTTTGTTATTACCACAGTTGCTTAGGTCACATAGAAGATTACTGTGAAAGGCTTTCTCCTTGGAGTGTGATGACGATATAAGATTATGGGGCCCAAAAATACGTGTTGACAAGCAAAGTAATTCTGGGGGAGGAGATAGAAGGGAGTATCAGCAAAGGAGTAAGATGCAATTGGAACCTATAATCTTAAGGTTAGGAATTTTAGTTTCTATCGGATAGAAGGGAGTATCAGCAAAGGAGTAAGACATGGAACCTATAATCTTTAAGGCTACGAATTTTAGTTTCTATAAGATAAGAGGTCTAGAGTTAGAGAAGATCAGACAAATTAAGATGCAATTGTGTAGTTAGATAGATTATGCCGTGTATATAAGTTTTTTATTTAAATTAGCATGTGCTCTTAAGACACATATTAAAATACCAAAGACAAAATTCATGTATTAGAAATTGTACCAATTTTTTTAAATAAATATTTACTATTTAAGAAATCCTTAACACCCGCCTTTAGAGCACATGTTACGATGATCCTAAATTTATATGCTACATTTTTACTAAATGTAGGTACGCAATATTCCGACTACGTCTCACTCACGTCAAGTCGTCAACAAGTAAGTTGGGTGATATTGCATTCTTGCAATGAACTGACATAATAACTAACACAGGGAGCAAGAGAAATTGGAATATGAATTGTATTCTTTTTAGTAGCAACACCGCACTGTACTCTTGGTCACTGAGAAGAAACATTTGCATCTTCATATACGAATACAAACACGATTTATCATCTATAACATGATCAGACAGGAACCACTATATGCTTTGAGTAGAAAGAGCAAGAGACTTCTGCCATTACTTTGAATGATTAAATGGTCACATATTTTAGCGCATGTGATGCCTGCATGATGAGAAACAAAAATCAATAAGCCGAGACATTGAATTCAATTGATCACCGATGCTTTCATTTGTAGTTAGCCAAACATATTAACTAACCTTAGAGTCTCTTTTGTGCCACGCCGTATTTTGCAGCGTATGGTGGGGAGTCCAAGTCGCTGGTGAGCCTCGTACCGGTGACAGCCAGAGAAACCTATAACCACGACATAATATAATTGATATAGTGAGATTCAACTGTAAGCAGAATCTTGAAAATAAGTTAGTCAGTCTTCAATGATAAACCTAGTTTCAAGTCATTCAATTTTCTGTTTTGATTGTTTATAGCGATAAGCACGGACTAGCTATAAATGAAAAACAAAAATCATATCTTATTATGCCATACACAATTCAGAAAAGTGCATACCATAATAGTTTCCATCAACCTCGAGCACATCAATCTGCATCACTTAAAAGGAACTTCAATTAGCAACTGAGCAATATATTCTGATGAATGAGAAACTTATTTTTACCAAGAAAGAGGAGAAATTGTCAGTTTTACCGACACAAAATGCAAGCAAATCATAGAGTACAAAACATTAAATTCAGCAACACAGATAACATAGTATCCCTTAACAAGCAGGGCCATAAGTTTCTGGCCCCTAATCTCAACAGTGCGAAGATGTATGGAACCCATCAGAGTAATTATATAGAACATACAGTGAGAATATCTCTAGTGGTATTTTAATTAGCAGAGGCATGCCATCTCTAAACTACTGACCAATTTTGATTGCATGCACACAATATTTTCCCCACAGAACAATGGAACTAAAAAATAGATCAGTTTTGATTTCTTATTCTTTTTTTCGGAAACTCGATATTCCACCCAAGGACCGACTAGTTTGGGAACCAATTCCACCGTCTACTAGCGGCGGGCCAAATAGAAGCTAGAGTATGGATTGACCCAGCATAGGAATTGTTGACACACGGGATATTGTAACCTAAGACCTAGAGAAAATGGTAAAGGTCTTCTGATCAACATAAAAGGCCAATTCATCAAAGAAAATGTAAGAACTTGCATCTAAATATTTCATTCGTAATTATGTCAGCCCACCCTTAGCTACAAAGATTAATATCAAAGAAAATGACAGGAAAATAAATGTGTGTGTCCAACTATGTAGCACGGACACTTGCGAGTAAAGGTGTGTCTAATCTAACACCAACCTAATACTCACACTTGTAATTACATTACAATCACTTTTATCTTCTCAAATATCACCATTTTCCATATCCGTATGTTGCTTGACATTGCTGCATAAGTATTCATACCTAAGATCCTAAACAAAAATGAATGTTAGAACCTTAAGGGGCTTCTCTTTAAATCCATGGAATACTTATATACAACATAGAGAAATATATAAACTCCAAAAGGTAAAAATAGATTTGAATAAAAATACGCAAAAGAGAGAGTAAGTGATTACAGGCACTTGAAGACCAATTTCACTAATACTATCCATAAGTTCTTGAACTTTGTTTTGATCATTTGATCTTGTCCTCATCATAGGCCTTCTTATCTTATCAAGAGGAAGTTCTAGTATCACTGGACCCACACCACCACCAGAACTGCTTCCAGAACCACCAGAAAGAGCCCCTAAATTTTAAAAATAATTAATATAAAGTTAAATAGAAAAATATAAGAAAAAAATCAAAAGATTAGAAATTTAATCAACTTAAAGGAAGAAAATGAGTGATGTACCATTAGGGTTGGATGAAGCAGACACAGTGAAACTCCTGAAAGTATTTGGAACCTGCAAAACAAAATTTGCCATGTTTTTTTCTTCTTCTCTGCAAGATTTTTTTTTTCTTCTTTTGGTTTTATTTATAGCCAGAAAATTAAGAATGTGAATCATGTTGTAATAAGCTATTATCACATTACAAGCATGGCCCACCATTTTCAACGGCCGAGATTCATTTTTTACAAAAGGGTAAAAGACTTTTTCCAGAAAAAAATTAATTAATCCTAAATTTACAACCTCACTCTCGTTTCTAGCAACCATGGCAGCTACGGTTCCTTTCTCTCTTCTTAGGTAACAATATTCACTCTTTTGATTCATTCATGTGTTTGATGTGTGAAATATTGAATCTTGCTTTGTATAATTTGCAGGAACTACTCACAATTGGTGTCTACAAGAGCTTTTGTTGTAAAAGCTAACAACTTCAATTTCTCCAACTCTGTTCTTCCTATTCAATGTCGCAGGTAATTTTTTATGATTTCTAAGGTCAAATTTGCGTTGTTAATGAGACGGGCAATGAATAAAACAATAAAATTTGGGAACTTTGATTGCATTTTGGTTCATGTTTGGTTCTGAAGTAATAAAAATTAATTTTGAATTTAATTGAATCTAAAGTGGTTTATGTTTGGGTGCATTGAGTAAAAGTGAGTTGAACAATAAGTGTAAGAATTACGTTTAGACTCAAGTTATGAATCCTACCTTCAAGTTAAAATCAGTTATGGAGACAAAATCAATTCTACTCGAGAGCTATCAAACAATCAATTTTACAACTCTGAAATCAATTTTGGCTGCTCCAAACATGAAACCAAACGGTCTCAGAAATGTGACTGTTTTCTTTATTTTAGTTCAAATGTGAAAAATTGGAACTTCTGCAACATAATTCATGTTTGGATAACCTTGTTTTTTATTGGCAGCTCTATAAGGGGGCTTTTGAGAAATGAACAAGAAAAGTAAAAACCTCTGTTTCTCCAAAGTAAGTTGTTATTAGACATGATGTAACTACTGGATGAATAAACTAAAATTAGATTGCTATTTCCAAAAATTTGGTCAAGTTCAACCAGGTGCTGTTGTTGATTGTGAATATACATACTAGCTATTTCTAAAAATGTTGCTTGGATCGGATTCCTTAGAAAGGGATCTTTTGAGTGTGTCTGCACTGTTAGGTGTGTAACAGCAAATATAAAGGTTTATTACCAGAATCTGTTTTGAAGTTATATGCTGTTTGTTACCCATTATCTTTTTTGTTTTCTTCATGTTTGGAATAGCTTTAGTTATTGACTTGTTGTGAATTGGTGTTTATTGGCATTTTGCTTACTTGTTTCAGGTTGCCATTTAGCGCCAGCGCTACAAACAATGAACAAGCTGCAGCCAAAGCAGCTGCTGTTAATGCTGATAGTGGAGCACCAACAATGTATCAACTTTAAACCCATTGAATTCTTATCTTTCTGAAATATATATGTTTGAAACTTCTAAGTTTTGTATCTTTGAAATTCATTATCACTATTCAAAATCAAAGAACATTGAAACATTTAAAGTTTAAATAAATGCACGGTCTGCTTTTATTTTGCCTAGAATTACAATGTCAATATTAAGTGCAAGAGAACCATTCTGATTGGAAGGTAGAAACTTTCCAAAACATTTGACCAGTTGTTAAGGCCTGAAGTACCCTTTCTCTCTCTTTACAACAGACACGCCCAATGATTCTATTTTATCCGTCTTTGCAGATTTGACAAGATCATAAATAAGGAAATCCCTCCAAGCATTGTATATGAAGATGAAAAGGTCCTAGCCTTTCGGGACATCAGTCCACAGGCTCCGGTTCATGTCCTGGTCATTCCAAAATTCAGAGATGGATTAACAGAACTTGGGAAGGTCGCTAATCATCTTGTTCTATATGTACATTAACTCAAGGCTTTTTAGTTTTTAGTTACATGTACACTAATTTATTATAAAAGGGGTTTTGAGAACATTATTCTTCAGTTTCTCGCTGATAACGAGCGTTTCTTTTTGTTAGCTTTGAGTTATTATTGGGATGTTTCCTTACATAGTAGTAACAGGGAGCATTTTGATCTACAAAAAAAATCTGCATTTGCAGGCCGATGCTAGACATGGGGAGATACTAGGTCAGCTTCTCTATGCTGCCAAAATAGTAGCCGAGAAAGAAGGTATTGCTGATGGATTTCGTGTTGTCATCAACAGTGGTGCCAGTGCCTGTATGTTCTTTTTCTAATCAAAACAATTTCCCTTGCTAATAATTGTATGGTATCTTATTTGCTCTGTCCCACTAATCTCGTTTTTCTTTTTCTGCTAGGCCAAAGTGTGTATCATCTGCACTTGCATGTCCTAGGTGGGAGACAGATGAATTGGCCACCTGGTTGAAAATCAATCCTTGCTGATTCCTGCAGATCTTAGAAATAGTTGAATGGAAAATGTGAAATGTTTTTTGTTATTGAAAAACCTATACTTATCCTTCTTTAAAGTAAGTACCGCTTTTTGTGGGTTTATGACACTTAAATTATAAATAAGCAATCTCATTGATATTCTTATGTTTGAAATTATGCATAATAAGAGAGCGAAAACTGAGTCAAGTATAGAATGAGTATCCTATTCATCTTGTCTCTGAAATAGGGATATGTCTTGAGCAGATATCTCAGTTAGGTGAGCTCAGGGACATTGAAAGAGATCTAACTAGGAAGTACAGGGTTCAACCCTAGAAACTAACATAACCCATTAACATTTGCTTATAAAAAGAGAGTCAATTCTAAGTGGGATAAGTGTTGCATTGTGTACCGGCTAGTTTCCACCATTGAATCAATAAATATCACCATTAAATTAAATACAATGTAATTTATTAATTTAATGGTGAAAAAACGTTTGTGTATGATGCAGGACCATTTTGCTTGTGCATGTTAGACAGAACCATAAAAAATAGTGGACTGATACACAAAATATCAGTGGACTGGTGCATAAAAACGGTGGTGTGAATAGTGAACTACATTATTTTGAACAATCATGTTAATAGTGAACTAAATTAATTTAGGGATTATTTTTTTACGGATTTTATAAAAAAAGTCAAATTATTTTGTGTTTCTTTATTGTGATCAAAATTTATTGTGTTTCTTTAGAAATTTTTATCACAAAATCATCTCAAACTTTTGACACTTATTTTCTCTTTCGTCTAAAAGTGATTTTTTTGTTACAAAAGATAAAAAAATGTCGAAGTGTCAAGATTAGAATGAATGAAGCATAATTGTGTTTTTGCCGATAATTAACTTCCAAACAATATCCGAGAGAAGCTTCTAAAATGTTTCCTTGCTTCACTGTTACTTTCTAAATAGGTAGCTACTTACATCTCCTGACCAGTTTTTTTCTTCTTTGAAAATTGCTCTTCTGACTTAAAAAACGTCATTTTGACACAAGTAAATGACCTTACAGTCTCCAGCGGTAGTTAACTACCGCTGGGAAAACCGGCAATAGTTAATTGCCGCTGGCCTCAGCGGTAGTTAACTACCGTTGCATTCTGTATCTTAAGAACGCAGAAAACATCCAGTTTCTGGTTACAAGTTCAAAACAACACAAACCCAACTCCACCCCAACTTCAATTGCACGGATTTGAGCCAAACTTCTTCAAGTAATTAACAAGTAAGTTATTTTCTTCCTATTTACATGCAAGTAGGTTGTTTAGGGTGTTAGTTTTCATAATTTTAGCAAAACTTTAGTGTTTAGGTTAGGATTGCAAATTATGTTAGAATTTGATGTTATAATGTAGGGTTTTTGCTGGCATTGTTGTTTAGAGTAGGTTTAGGTACAATGTAGTTGAATTTGATGTTGAATTAACATAATTGTGCTAGTATTTTGAAATGCACTTCAGGTGTTTGATGAAATGCCTAAGTGAGAAAATCTTGCTTTTTCTGTGTAATTTTTTTGCAAATATGTTCAATTTTATAATGTGTGTATGTTATAATAATTATAAGTTTGCATTTTTGCTTTTTTTGGCAAGTTTGATTAGTTTGGACATAATGATGTAATAACCATATTTTGAGCATAATGATATAATGATTAGTTTGATTAGTTTGGATTTGTGTGTTATAATGTATATATTTATCAAATATCGATCAAAGGTAAATACATTGTTTGAAATGTATAATGTGCGATATAATGATTAGTTTGGATTTGTGCGTTATAATGTATAATGTGTGATATAATGATTAGTTTGAAATGCCTAAATACATTGTCCACTTATTTGTGTTTTTTTTAATTTGTTTTGTACAGATATGGCTAGGGATGAGGATGAGCAGCATCGGCTTTTTAGAGAGGCCAGGATGCGCAAAGGTAAAGAGGCGAGTATCGCTAGTGCTTGGAGAGAGAAGGTGGATCAAAACCCGTATGTCCCAAAGACTTGGAGGCGTAGGGATGCGAGGCCAGGTGTAGAGAGCTCATAGTCACATATGGATTACTCCTCCCAGGTGGTTGATCCGACACAGGCGCATCAGTATGTCGGGTATGCGGATGAGGGTTTTGCTGGATATGATCGGATGGAGGAGGAGAGAATGTTTTATCAACCGCAGGACGAGGCAGAGGATGAGGAGATGGCAGATGATGAAGAGGTGCTAGACGATGTTGTGGCGGATTATCTTGAGGCAGATAATCTAGTTCCTAAGGGTGAGCCTGAGCCTCAGACTCGGTGACGACGTCGTCGTGTTCCGTTGATACCGCCATATCCTGTTGGAGGGCCTCCCTTTCCTGGAGGTCTTGAGACCACGACATTGTTGTCCAACTACGCGAGGCACGTGGCAAACCCTCTTTGGGTGAACCATCATAATGTAAGTGTTTCAATTCTTTAAATGCTTTAAAGTGATTAAAATTAGTAGCGGTAGTGTTTAAATTATTTAAATGACACTTGCGTAAGTGTTTAATTTTTTTAAAGAATGTAGCGTAAGTGTTTAAATTTTTTAAAGAATGTAGCGTAAGTGTTTAAATTATTTAAAGAATGTAGCATAAGTGTTTAAATTTTTTAAAGAATGTAGCGTAAGTGTTTAAATTTTTTAAAGAATGTAGCGTAAGTGTTTCAATTCTTTAAAATTTTTAGTGACAATGTCTTAATTAATTTGATTTTCAGATGTGGTATGATGGGGAGTACAAGTGTATAAATGCAGGGAGAAAGGTGAGAGAGCTTGGTAAGCCGGAGGAGGGTTTGAGGTGGTTTTGGGATCCTGTGGAGGTGTCTGGCCTACATGGTTTGATATACACCGGATATTCTAGTGTGACGCGTGCCATGGTACGTGCTCTCTGTGAGAGGTGGCACACAGAGACCAGTAGTTTTCATCTACCTGTGGGGGAGATGACGATCACTTTGGACGATGTGTATAATCTCCTCCACATTCCTATTCAGGGCCGCATGCTGGACCATGACGCGACAATGGATCGGGACCGTGGGCTTGATTTGATGATTAGGTTGTTGGGGATGTCAGAAGCCGATGCTCGTGCTGAGGCAAGGACTAAGTCTGCTGGTCATATCAGTTATCCCACACTGAAGCGGCTTTATGAAGCCCACCTGACAGAGGCTAGACGGATGGAGGACCCACAAACGAGGGAGGAAATGCAGGAGGAGGCAGTGGTGTGTGAGGAGTTTTCTTTTATATCTCGTCGGTAGTGCGCTATTCACTAACAAAACGAACAGACACATCGACTTGATATATCTTGATTGTATGGCGGACTCGCAGGCGATTGGGAAGTGGTCATGGGGAGGGATGACCTTATCTTACCTGTACGATTATCTGGATGATTCTGTTATTCTAAATAACAGAACGATGGCTGGTTGTACGACCCTTCTTATGGTAATATTTTAATATTTATCTTCATTTATTTATGAATTTATTTTAGAGTTTTTCTAATTACACCCTATATAGTTTTGGTTACACCCCATAATGACAAAATAACCCTTGTATAAAATTTAATTTTCAAAAAGCTTCTTCCTTCTTTCTTGGTTACACCCCAAAACCCATCTTCCGTCTTTTCTTCTTCAATCAGATTTATCCCTTCTATGCAAGATTTCAAAGAAAATTCGAAGCAAATAAGGTTAGCAAGTTGTGTTCTTTGATCAATTATGTTTTTCTTGTCATGGGTTCCCTCATTCTAAGCTTTTTCTGGATTTAATTTGTGTTTTCTTGTTTATGTATTCTACTGTAATTTAACCTTAAACTCGGTTTAAGTAGGTCATGTAAACTTAGTTTAAGTAGGTCATGTAAACTGAGTTTAAGTGTACATCTAAATGTTCAACCTTGTTCAATGATTCTACGTAATCTCAGTTTAAGTATGTACATGTAAACTTAGGTTTTAAATGATTCTACGTAATCTCAGTTTAAGTATGTACATGTAAACTTAGTTTAAGTAGGTCATGTAAACTAAGTTTAAGTAGGTTATGTAAACTAAGTTTACATGAACCTACTTAAACTAAATTTAAGTTAACCACAACATTGAAATCGTTGTACAGTGCAGTTGAACAAGAAGAAGGAAAATTTGAAACTAGCATTATAGAAAAAGAAGAAAAAATTCATTTACTTATATGCAATCGAGTATGAATGAAAAATGTTTTGATTCACTCTTTAATCTTCCACAGAGATTGATTGAACATCAGGATTGTTTGATCGTTTGTGGGTGAAAGAGAGTGACAAGGAATGAGATCAAGGTTTTAAGAGCATTTATATAAAAGGGCAATTTTGGTATTATTAAAAACTTTTAAGAAATTTTAGGTGTAACCAGAAATATATGGGGTGCAAACAGAAAAATTCTTTATTTTATAATTTTTATCATCATGTTAGATTATTTGTTTCCTAAGTTCGACTACATTTATTTAGGATGTTATTTAAATATTTTTGTGAAGTTTTTATAATGTATTAGATATATTTAATATTTAACTCGAATACTTATTTTTGTGTCTTATTTTTTTGTTGCAGCGATGGATTTTGGAGCATTTGTCAGGTCCGTACCCAAGGAAGCCTAACAAGAAGTGGAAAAATGAGAGATCATGTGCTGGGAGATGGCTTACTAGCAGGGGGCATATGGATGTGCAGCATTACCGCCTACTCCTGGATCGCTTAGAGGTAGATGGTGTGAGGTTTTGTACTTATGGTGATCACAGAGAAGTGCACCCTTTTCAGCTTCTGTGCACTTACTCGGGATGGTTGATGTGCGGGAAGGACAGGGTGTATCGTCATTTACCTGAGCGGGTAAAGAGGCAGTTTGAGTTTGTACATGACGTTCCCAGACATCCGTCATTTGTCGCTCAAATGCCTACGCAATTGCTGACCACTGTGTTGCTAGACGCTCAGGCGTGGTTCTACCCTGATTGGGTACATAGGTATCAGAGACCATGGCATCATGACGCTGGCTACATGGCTTGGTATGCCAAAGTCTCCCACCCTCGTATTCTCTCACCTGATGAAGGATCTCCTCCAGGCCGGTGAACGTGGAGCAGATCATAGAGGAGGAGCATGCCAGAGAGATGTCTGACACATTGACGACCATCCGGGATGTGGTGCATATAGCTGATGATATTGCGGCCAGGAGCGGTGAGATGACTAAAGAGGAGATTGTCTAGGAGGTGATTCGGATAGTCAGTACTGGTCGCCCTACCCTTACATATCTGATTGCCAGACGGCGCAGGGGGCAGAGGCATGGTAGGCAGCAGGGTTGATTCTGATTAGGCTTTTTTTTATATACACTTTGACTATGATGATGGTGATGTATTACTATGACATGTTCCGTACATTTTCGTATTTCTATGACATTTCCGTACGTACATTTTATATTATTTCTTGCATTTTAATTTTATCCTATTAAATATTATTTCGTACATTTTATATTCATGAATTTGCAATTGGATGAAAAAATTTGTTTATCATGTTAAGGATGAAAATTTTGGATGAATTTATTTAAGTATGAAAGAATTTGGTTATGAAAAATGGAAGGTGAGCTGCTGGAAATGGAACCAAACACGTAGTAGCAGTTAACTACCGTTGGCATCAGCGGCAGTTAATTGTCGTTGGCACTAGCGGCAGTTAACTGCTGCCGGTTTGTAGAACGGCAATTAACAACCGTTGGGGGCTATTTAGTAAATTACTTGTGTTATTATGAAGTTTTCAATGTCAGAAAAACAATTTTCTTCTTTTTGTGCATGATGTCGATTCATTTTACTTGTGCATGTTAGACAAACCCATAAAAACATAGCGAACTGTATAAAAACGGTGGTGTGAATAGTGATGAAATATATTAATTCTGAACGATCATGATAAAAGTTATGGAGGAGTCACAGATGCCTCTTTTTCAGGAGTTCATTTCTTGCTGAGATTTTATTCGAGGTATCCCCGATTATCTCTGCTCACTTGTTTCTCGGTAAGTTCAAGATTTGTTTCAACATACCAATTGCTAAATGTGCAGTTATTTCTTACTTCTTATGGTATAATTGATAGTTCAAACACCAACAGGAGAACATTACATGCTGCTTATGATCAACACGTTACTAACAGTGAACAGAATTATGGTTTACATTCAATAAATAAATTTGACCAACGATAAGAGGTATCGGTACATACATACACACATACAACAGCAGAATGAACAGGGAAAGATGAAGATATGATTATAAAGAATAAAAATAATCATGCCTTTATTTTATAACCTGTACAATACAATCACGATACAAATAGATTTCATCTTCTTAGCCTAGTCTAATGTATAATCATATAAGGGGCTCGTGGAATCTACAATGACAGAATGCGTAAGGTATACCTACACGGAAGGCAGATAACAAGCAATTTCCAGCAACTAAATATCACACTCATGCCAGCCCAGCAGTAACCAACGGATAATGATAGTTACACCTAATTTCTCTCGTGTTACAAGAATTCGATTGGGACATGAGTTGAGTAAACCGTGGTTGTCAACAATTATCTCCAAGCCACCCTTATGAGAAATATGACAGAAACTACATTTACAACTATCATTATCCTTAATTTTCTCATCAACTCAGAATGCCCCATCAAAACCAAGCCGGAGTTCATGGGATGCCAAATCCAATTGTTAGTGCTATAAAGTTCCAATGGCAGTCTGGTTTGTACATACGCAAGAGCAATCAGGTTTTGTAAACAGTCGTTTCTCGCGGTTAATCATCAATTTGATCAAGGGTAGTTTTTTTGAAATTTGGCGCCAAATCTCATTTACTGTCCCGTCTGGTTCATCATATTGAAAATATCGCTTCACCTGAAACCAGATATATTAAATAATCAAAAAATGAAGTGAACTAGAATGATTTCTTCAACCTTGTTTTAGAATTAGCCATCGTTAACTATAAAAAGAACTAAAAATTTAGAAGAAAAATCAGATAAAGCAAAAAAAAAAAAAAAAAAAAAAAAAGACAATAATATCTTATAACTAAGTTCGAGCAAGTCGGTTGAATTTAGTATAATCACTACTTGTACAGATACAAGGAAAGCATAAACGCGTGGAATCCATGTACACCATGATACAAGGATTAAACGTCGATCAACGACCAGGGCCGTCTTGAAGAATGAGGAAGCCCTGCTATAATCTTAGAAATGAGGCCCCTGATCAAAAAAAGCTTAAAAAAAATATTTCGTATGTAAATTGTAAATAACATGAAAAGATGCATGATTTAATCAATAACATCAAAATAGAACTTCAAGCTAATATCAACCTTCTACCTACTTAAATAAAGTCTAACACTTTTTGAAACAAATTCATATCAAATCTTCATATTGTATTCTCTCCAAAATATCATTCTCGATTGCTATCAATGCTAATCCATTTAGCCTTTCTCAATGCTAATCATATTATAAGCTATCAAATACTAAATTCTAAATGGCTTTCTGTTTCTTTTCTTTTTTGTTCAAGCCATTAGTTTATTGCTTCTTTGTGAGCCAGCAGTAATGTGTTGTGGCCAAGATGCAATCAGCATGTGTCAATTAATTGCGCTAGGCTAGGCGTTTGTTAACCATAAGGGGACAGCAAGTATTATTATTATTTTATCTGCACATTCATTGGGCTCTACTGGCACTGTGGCATATATATATATATACATATATATTTTAGGCCCTGTGCAGTGGGTGCACCTGCACAAGGCCGGCCCTGTTAACACCATAGAGGAAAGAAGCAATGCGAATCTAACTTGCCATTGCAAATTGCCCAATTCAAGTTCACTATTAAGATTTGGTTTAACAGATCATGACAATGACAATGACAATCTCAATCTTGATTGGCATCAAGATTAAACAAGTACTTATGCTATGCATTTAGTAGGGACTAGAAGCTTGGATGAAAGAGTGAGCAAAAATGATTATTGTTTTACAAAAAAAATAAAAATGCACTGCATTCAAACTTATAAGTTATAACACAATAAATGTATAAAGTAACATTCCTTCAAAAAAATGTATAAAGAAACATAACAGAACATCAATGATAACTCATCAAACTCATACTCATGATAAACAATGATTAATTACCAAGTGTCGGTTTGGTTCTGCGGTGACATAGATTGATTTTGAATAAAACTGATTCTAGATAAGAGTAAATTGAATGTAAAGTGATTTATGTTTGGATGTATTTGTGTAAAAGTGGATTTAACAAATTAAGGCTAAAATAAATTGTAGAAGTCAAAAGCTACAAATTCTAGCCTCAAGTAGAATCAATTCTACAAACAAAATCAAATATCCTTCAAGTTTAAATCATCCCAAACATGATAAAATCAATTCTACCACCTTTAGAAACAATTTTGGTCCCTCCAAAATTAAAACCAAACATAAACTAAAGCTAAACTGCATCTCCTCATCAATACCACAGTTTTTGTAGACGAAGGCGAAAAACTTAAAAGGAGGGTTAAAAAGAATTTGAAACACTTTTTATTGGCTATAAATAGGCATTTCCATGTCAACCAATTTCTGCCAAATACTTTGTTCTATTTATTCATGCTATCATAGTTTCCAAGAGATTATTTTTAAATAAATGCAATAGGGGGTATAAAAGACAAAGTAATAAAACACCGACAGATTTTATTGCAGATGTAAACTATTGAAATATTATTACTAACCTCTTTTAGTTCTTTCTGATATTCCAAGATTCTATCTGGGTTCATGCCTCTCAATATTGACACCAAAGATCCTGGCTGTATAGCAGCAGCAGTTTCCACAAATACAGCAATCTTTCTATAGTCAATAGTATCTTCAAAAGGCAACTCAATACTATCACTGACAATCACCGGAACACACAAGCTGACTATAGCATCAAACAATCGGCATGCTGATGGAGTATCCCCCGCAGGATGTAAGCAAAACTTTGATGTATGCATTCCTTGCGATGCTGCCCGCCTGCTTTCTCTGGATTGTGCTCCATGCTTTATTATAACATCATCTTCTTTCTCTAGAATTTGAAAGAGCGTGTCTCGAATTTTCCCTCCCTGTAAAACCAGCAATGACATAAACAAATTGATGTAACAAAAAGCCATAAATAAAAATAAAATGTGTGCATGTTTGGTTCTGCGATGATTTGAAGGTAAAGTGATATATGTGTTTGGATACATTCATCTAAAAGTTAGATTTGTTTGCCAAAATCAATTCTAGAATCAAAAGTTACAAATTCTAGCTTCAAATAGAATCAATTCTGGAGGCAAAATCAATTCTACTCGAAAGCAACCAAATATGTCTGAACCAATTTTACACTCCAGAATCAATTTTGCTCCCCCAATTCATACCAATCATCACAAAAATTTCGAAAAAAGAGAATAGAAAACACTACATTACCTCTTTACGATATCGATTTCCCATAAAAAACAGCAAGGTGTTGCGCTTATCAACACCAACGCCGCCATCATAAGTTCTTATCCGATGCGAATACGGCACAATCACATCTTTCACCAATGATCCCTGATCAGGTCTCAACCTTCCAAAATCCGAAACAAGCAACACACAATGCTTAACCCGATCAACAACCCGGTACATTGCATTCGGATCCGACGCCACAATCACATGATCCCTCCCTTTGCTCCTCTTCCAAAACTCCTGCATCTCCAGCCACTCCATCAATGCTTCCTGATTCTCCTCATCGTTGTAAGCAATTTTCTCCGGTACGGAACCCAAACCAGCCGGTCGAACCGGGTTCACAATCAAACTCAACGATGAAAAAAACGGAACAAAAAACAAATCAGCTTCTTCTGGATCTGAAACCCTAACCACAGGCGAACCGGTTCGTTCCGAATCAGGTCGAGACAGATCCGAAAACAAGTACCACTCCGCCATATGTTGATGACCGGGATACTTCAACGACGTTACATCCTTTTCATCCGTATTAGCGCGTGAGCCACGCGCGAGGGAATGGTGGTGAATAACTCCGTAGGTAAACCTTTTCGGGAGATCGTAGAGGTAAACCTTGACCGCAGGGGATTTGGAAGCGCCGGCGGAGGAGAGGAGGACGGAGGAAGTGGTGGCGGAGTTGAAAGAGAAGGTGGAGGAATCGAAAGTGGAAGAATCGGTGGGTTGGAAAAAGGTGTTGAAGAGAGCGTAGAGAAGTAAGAGAACGAAGAAGATAATAAGGGTTTGTTTGAAAACTGGTTTTCGTGTCATCGTGGAGAATAGTGTTTGGAAAGTGTGTTTGGGTTTTTTTCCTTTGGTTTTCGTTGTTTCTTCTTCGTCCATGTTTTTTGTATACGGTATCATCGCCACTTTCTTCACCTTTCTTACGCTATTTCATTTCAGTCTTTTATCACCTCTCCAACTCAACAATCAACATCTTATCTTATTAATAATCTTATCTTATTTTTATACTAAATATATAGTCTTATAAATAACCATATATCATTATCTCTCACAAAATAAATTAGGTTTAATAGCAGTTTTAACCCCCTAATTTTTTTAAAGTTACGATTTTGGTCCCTAAGAAAAAAATTATAAAACCGTCTCCTAAGTTTTGTACATGTGGCAGTTTTGACCTCCAAGTCCAATTTTGACTCGGTAAACGCTGACGTGGCACCCTAAGTGAGGTGCCATGTGTTTTTTTTTTTTTTTTTTCCTTTTGGCCAAAACCGCTC
>Ga0228711_1005362_pt1 | contig 19522 bp, 7 predicted proteins | sample MedpolnodulmetaG_2_FD_177996 | JGI IMG/M metagenome (GOLD analysis project Ga0228711, IMG submission 177996) | Root nodule microbial communities from Medicago polymorpha collected in Santa Monica, California, United States - brown nodules | ecosystem: Host-associated > Plants > Roots > Nodule... | reverse complement strand
CTATAATTATAATAACTAAATCTTATTTACCAAAAACGTCAACGCAATAAAATTTGATTTTTCTGAATTCTTATTACTCATAATAGAGAATTTTGATTATTTTTTACAATAAAATGTAAAAAAATTTAGTATGATTTTTATAAAAAATGAAATGATGTTTTTTCTTATAAAATGATATTTTCTAAAATATATATGTCAACAAACACCTATTTTATTCATAAAAATGATAATTAATTTATAAAAATTGTAAGCGAGAGTACCGGTACACCGTAATTTGCAGGGGTACCGTAGAAATTCCCATTAATTAATACCTTTCGGAAACTTTGAATTTAAATGAAACTATTGCATCAACCGCACCAAAATATCTTATAGCAGCTTCCAATTTACCTTAATATAATTAAACCATGATTAAGAACTTTTATTTCTTTCACAACTCTTCCCTCCCCCTTTATCTTTTCAATTGATAACAGGCTCAACATATTAAAAGGCCTAAAACAAATTTTATTACGAGGTCTTTTTTGAATTTAAAAAAATATATAACACAATGCTTATTAAAAGCATAATAAAACAAGTGTTGTTGAATCTAAGATTTGAACTTATGACCAAAAAGATTTGAAACCTTAAAATTGATCAACTAAGTTAGATAAATATTGATTATTAGTATGTCATATTATATATTTACAGCTAAATTGACTTATTTTAAGGTATTTTTTAGGCCTAAAACTCTTGCTTAGATGGCTTGACCCTTGGACCTGCCCTAATTGAGAACACCGAGAACACCGGTACCAAATTATCTGAGACGTCCAATTTCTTAAATGAAACGCCATCAAGCAAAGGTTTTTGGAAAGTTAGCAAGTACTACCTCTCTCTTAAATTATACATCTTGTTATAAATTTTATATAAATAAAAAAATGAAGTAATTTTTGTTTTGATATATATGCAAAATAACAACGGTCATTAGAAACTCATACACACGTAAATTAAAGAGTCGGGTTCGAACCTTAATCACGGCATTCGACCAAACAATTATTTATTAATAGTATGAAGAAAAAAAAATTATTAGAGTGACTCATTTTATTTTAGGAGGTGAAATTCTAACTACCAAATTACTTGATAAAAAAATAAAATAAATGGTATGCTAAAAAAAAATTAATTTTCAGTGATAATTGTAAAACGAAGTGACTTATAATCTAAGATGATTTTTTTAAAGGTCTTGTTAATGAGTGTTTTCGGGACACTCTTTAAGTTATCCAAAATAAGCAATTATTCTTTTTAATGTGATTTATAATTTAGGATAAATTGAATAATTTACTACATTTATTTCTTTATTTTTATAAAATTTGACCCGTTTTGTGCAAGTAATTTACTAAAATGTCTCCTCCCCTCTTTTCTTTTCTTTCTCTTTTTCTGACGCAGAATTTCTCCTATTTTTTCTCTTTTAACTTAATTTATTTTTTTTTTCAATACGTAGTAGTAGACAAGTACTACTAGTACTACGCATAAGTAAAGAAAGGAAAGTTATGATAAAAATATTTTTCGGGCCAATGATGAATACAGTAGTGTCAAGGATGATAAGTCGTGTCAAAGGGAAAAGGGGTTGCCAGATTTATAGTAGTAGTACCATAAAAGTAAGGTGCCTAATCTAATCTGCACTCAATACAAGAAAACAAAGGGATTAGAGAGGAAATGTCAAATCAACTTTTACTTTCCCATGATGAGCTCTTTTCCTATGCCATGCATGTCTTCCCTACTTTCAATCAACATTTTTAATTAAGATAAATCTAGTATAATACTAATTTATTTCAAAAAAATAATAATTCAATATATAATTAAAATAACAACAATAACAACTTAATAGAAAAATTTAAATTAACAAATATTCTATATTTAAATATAACTTATGATATTTTATAACTTTGTGATAAAATTGAAGAAATATAAATAATTCAGAGATTAATGAAGTGTGTAATTTCACTTCTAGATATCTTATAACTGCTTTTTAATGTCAAAAGAAATTCTAACTCTATAAATTATATTTAGAAATTTTATTGAAAAATAAATTTTGGGGAATAAAAACAATTTTACATGAAGTTACTATTTATAATTTATAATTTTAGAATTTGTTTTAATACACAAATTTATAATTCAACTCATATTTATTTTGAATGTATTCAAATATAAATCATTTTAACTACAACTCACTTTTAGTTGAATCGAGTTTATATAATCAATCATTATTAAATAGAACCAAACATACACTAAATCCTATAGTCTTCTCCATAAAAATTTATGAGAGGGTTGTTGGAACCTCTTAAAAGTAAAATTAACCATGTACTAGTAGAGTTCTGTTCACGTGTGGACAATAGAGTGTTAAATAGGTTTGTTGGGAGAGTGAGTGTTCAAATTTCAATATTTCACAGCCCAATAATAATGGTATTTTGTTTGAAGTGTGTCTTCTGAATTATGATACACGAAAAAGTCTGTACTGTTTTTCATCTCTAATGCAAAGATTCATGCATTATTGCGTTTCTACAGTTATTCCCTGATTTTACTTTTGCAAGAAGGATCCAATTCTTGCCAGATCGAAAGTTTGAAATATATGCATGCATTCACATGCATGTGGTCATTTATTTTGAAGATAGCAACTCACTAATTTAAAACGTGAGATAAATAAAATTATTTAATTAAAACTTTACACTACACTCACCAATTATCAAAATTTATTTATAATTAATATTAAGAAAAACTAATTCCATATGTGAAAGAAATGAATGAGACAAGAACAAATTGTATATAGTATATGTGACTGTGTCAAGAGTTTCCAAGACAGATATGAGAATAGATGGCTCTCAAAATCAAAGAACGTATGTACAGTTGGATTGGACTAGACAAGTAGCCATAGCCATGCCATGGTATGTGTGGATTAATGGTAGCAAATATATGGTCCCATTTTTCGAAATGTTTAGCAACCTCCTCCACATATACATTCTCTCAACGATTAGCTGGTTACCAGTATGAAATGAGGGATCTCAATCCCTCAATTTTCTTCCAATTATTATTGAAAACTCCTAAAGAGATTCCCTCCATTTAATTTTGGAAAATAATTGATAGACATTAAAAATTAATTGACAATTTGAAAGAGAGGGAAATAGATTAGATGGTGTAATAGTTGTGATATATTGACGATATAATAAGAAGTGAAATAAAAAGGAAAAAAAAAATGTGTTGAATGATGAGGTTATGAGAATTAAGGGTGTCCACGTATCATTATATTCTTTAAGTTTAGATGTTTTAATGTTGGCAAATGTTAACTTATGCTCTTAAACCCTAACCCTATTTAGAAACACATTATAGAATATACTCTCATGCATTCAACTTTTATATTTTATTTTTTACTAAATCTTTTTATGTTTACCATTAAACTTTTATAATGGTGTAAATTGGATATCACCTGCACCTAAGAGATTATTTACTATTTCGCTTGATTCAGATTAGAACTTCTGGTTAAGCTCAAAGAGACTTTTTACTATCTTGTCTAAGTGTTGTTATATGTGTATAACATTTTCTTTCAATGTCACCCTATAAAATCGATGATTAAACTCAACCCGAAGTATTTTTTTCATATATATTTTGAATTAACCCCAAATTAAACCAATCTAGCCAAATTTAAATTGGTTTGGTTTAGACAATATTGGCTTATCATTTAAACTATTGAACTTGTGAACCCAACCTATTTAAAGAAAAATTATTATTTATTATTTTTGTGAATATGGTTTTAGACTTTTATGTGTTCAATCTTGAAGTGTTTCAATTTAGTTAAGTGCGGCAGATTGAAATTATATAATTCAGTTTAAATTATATTAGAATATTTGTTTTTTTTAAAGAATATATTAGAATATTTGTTGAATTAAACGTAATTTCAAATTTACGTTTCGAAATTTTAAAAATGTTGTATAAGAAACGTGTGACATAATGTACTGTAGTACACTTTTTTTTAGGGTTTTAGTGTATTAGTGTAGCACACTTCTAACGGCCAATTGACCATTGCACAGCTAGTATCAAACTAAGATCGAATGCCCTAATCAAATTCAATAAAGAGTTTGGACATATTTGGAACTTTTTTTTTTTTTTTGAGAGGGGACATATTTGGAACATAAATTGTTGGCATTGATGGAAAAGAGAAAAACATGCCTCGCACATCACCATAATCATCAAATATACTTATTTAAATTAAATCTGCAAAAACATATAGCAGTTAGAAAGTAGATTTATAACTTTCAGAAAATGAGCTCAAATCTCTTTAAATATATACGATTATAGACGAAATGACAACGCTATTATAAACTCGCACATAAAAACCGGAGGTGTTAGGGTTTGAACTCCAATCATAATGTTTAGCCTAACAATTTTGAATTTTTTCACTTGAACTACAACTTATGAGTCATTTTAATTAATAGTTCTTTTTCCTTTCTCCACGTATTTGTAAAAAAGAACTCGGGCTGCTCTGGAAAAGTAAGATTTTTTAATTTAAAATCAAACTATAATATTTGTAGTGAAAGCATAATTTAATATCTTGTGGCGAAAGAAAAGGTGGTTCTCACGTGGGCACCATTTCTCCATTTCTTTATGTTGTCAAGACCTTTGGGGAATCTACGCAAGACTTTTCCTACTGAATTCATTCATCCGATATGGAGTATGTAGCAACTAGCAGCTAATTAGGTTTAGGTTTACATGAACAATAAAATTCTATGACTTTGATATCATGGCATGACATCAATATCCTTTTTAGAGGAATTGTGCTAAAAACTATAATATCATTTAACATAACATTATTAAAATTTCAAAAGTATAATTATTGATTGAAAAAATAAATAGTTTTTTTTACGTTCAATAGAATTTTATTAACAAAAGTCTCGCAATAAATTAAAAGTCAAAACTGCAACAATATAAGGTAGAGGTTCTTTTATCCTTATACACTTCGGATTATGAAGAGAGTGTTGAGATGACTAAATTGTCAGCTTGGTTAACCTCTGCCTAATATGCAAGAAACAGATAAATAATAGACAATTTGGTTAACCTCAGCCTAATATGCAAGAAACTTAACTATAAAAAAAGACATTAAAATTTGTTGTATTAAAGTTAATGCAAAAAACTTCAATTATTAAAAAAAATAGTGACGTTGACTGTAATAGTAAAATAGTGTGTATAATTAAAGCACTCATTAATTAGAGCGGTTGAAAGTGATAGTAGTGAAACAACTAAGTTGTTTACTACTTCTTAATAAGACAAAAATAAGAAGGGAAATGTTAACTTGTGTTTTTAAGGCATAAGTTAAGGAATCAAATGTAGAAGTTTTTCTGGAAATTGTACATTCAATGTTTTAAAAGTTTCAAAAATTATTTTTCAATATGAAATAGGTCATGTTAACTTGTGCCCTAAGGCACAAGTTAAGGAACTTAAAATATAATGAAGTAAAAAAATTTATATTGAAAAACAACTTTTGGATTTTTAAGACATTGAATGTATAATTTCCAAGAAAAAATTTCTACATTTAGTTCCTTAACTTATATTCTAAGGGCACAAATTAGCATTTCCCTAATGAATTTATTACTTAATGACACAAGTTAGCATGACCCAAATAAAAATAATTGACGAGTTCAATGAAGCAAAAATCAATTTTTAAAATTTTGATGTAATAAATGCACAATTTCCAATATAAAGGTTTCTGATTAGACTTATTAATGAGTATCATAAGGGCATTTGTTAGTATTTCTCTTATTTTAATTGTAATTTTAGCTTTTTTTGTCTTGAAATAATTGTTATTTTGCAATATCAATGCAGCATTTATTATTTTTTCCATTAACATATATACCCTTATTTATTGAATTTTATTCTACTAACTATAATTAATAAGCGTGTTTTAGTAAATTCTAATTCTAATTTTACTATTGAAATCAACTCAACTAATCATTTTCTTAGAATTCACGCACAACTCTAAAAAGACAATTAAAATAAAACAGAGAGTATATAATTAAAGAAAAATCCTAATATGTGTGCTTGAAGCATGTTAAGGAATGACTTATACTACCTCTGTTCCTAATTATAGGACCCTTTGGTCAAAATCACGGGAATTAAGAAAGTTGATAATAGTATTAAATTTGTTTATAATTACTATTGTTTTTACAATTTTATTATTAAGAGAGAGAGTTAGTTTATGTTTTCAACATAATATTTATTGTTGATTGAAGAAAAAGATGCAAAATAAATAGGGGTATGGTGGTAAAGAAATAATTAATGTAATTGGAAATAGCAAAGTGGTCTTATAAAAAAAGGACAAAAAATATTTTCAAAAGAGTCTTATAACTAGGGACGGAGGTAATAGTAATTATGTCTTGAAAGTTGTGCATGCAAATTTTTAAAAATATAAAAAATATTGTTTTCGAAATAAAAATTTTATTTTTGAGTTCTTTAACATGTGTCCATATCACATAAGTTAACCAAACCATTAATTAAAGAGTCATGTTAACTTGTGCCCTAAGGGCAGATGTTAAGGAACTCAAAATAAACAATTTTGCATTGGAAAACATGATAATTTAACTTTTAAAAAATTGACTGCACGACTTTTGATACATATATTTTCACAATGAGTTCCTTAACATGTGCCCTTGATTGCACAAGTTAACATTTGCCTAATGAAATTACAATGTTGTTTAATGAAGTTAATAAGCACTCTCTTAATTTTCTTTTGTTGGTGAAACTTTTTTTTTAGCACTGATACTTGTACAACCATAGGTGGCAAACCACCTTGTACACCTCTCATTTAACATTTTTTATTAATTGTATTAGGAGGGTAATTTTGTCAATTTACACTCTTGCTTCACTCTCACACTTCATTTTCTTCCGGCAACAGCAGCACCACCACCAGGCCTCTTCTTCCTTCTCTCACCGACCACAGTCGTCACCACCACCGTCAACGTCGCCTCCGTTCACACGAACTACCACGTCTGTTCTCTCATCTTTCGCCGCTTCTTCACTACAACCTCCGCACCTCTCTCCTCCGACGTCTTTGCACCGTCGTCGCCCTTCTCACCATCGTTTTCCACCACCACCACCCTCCTCAAAACGAGATCTGGAATTTTCATCGACAGCCACCGCCGTCATCGTTGTTGTCGACCAAGAAAGCGAGATCGTCATCCTCACCCACAACCACCGTTATCGTTGTTGTTGGCCAAGAAAAGGAGACCGGGAACCTCACCCTCACCACCGTCATCGTCGCTGTCGAACTGAAAACGAAGAAGAAGAAATTGTTTCTCTCGTTTTAGATCTGATACGGCGGTGATGGTGGTTGCGGGCGGCGATGGAGGTCAGGCACGACGGTGATGGTGGTGAGGTCTGTTGAGAGAGAGAGAAGAGGAAACAACGTAAGAGAGAGAAGATGTGGATGAAAGAGATGGAAGAGAGAGAGTGAGAGTCAAAATAGTTGAGTTTTTTTTGTGGGATCCATTTGGACAGATGGTAGTATGTGAATGGATAATGAAGAATGTGTATAAAGTGATATGAAAAAAAGGGTGTTGATAAATAATTACTCTTTTTTTTTGTACTTTGGGTGATACATAATTTGGGACTGAAATTTTTGTAAATGAGACAATTATATTCAATAGATGTAATATATAGTAATAAGTTTTATGGTCATATTAATTTGTGTGCACATATTAAAGAACCTAAAAAAAAGTTTTACCTTAAAAAATATAATATTTTAATTTTTAAAAAGTTGAATATCCGACTTTTAATAAGTACATTTTTAATAAGTTATGTTTTGAAGACATAAATTAGCATTTGTCTGGATTTTACCTATAGTATATTGTTAATGAAAGATACTATTCTAATGGCACAAGCAAGCATAAAAGAGGTGTTTGGAATGGAAGGGTAAAAATAAGACGTGATGTTTGAAGGAAGGGAACATTGAAAAGAGGAAAGTCGTGGACATATACAATCATGCCAGTTGCGCAATGTGCTGCTAGCATATGCTTTCATCTCTGTCCAAACAATCATGGATTATATATGTAGGGTCTTCTATCAAAGGGGATGGCTCTAGTCAAAACTGCGTAATGTGTAATTTGTTTGAATATCTGACAAATTCTTTTCACATTATCTATTTTAATAATTCATTATTTACCTCATGTTGTAACGGAATTTGGGCAAGAGGCACGGCACACAAAAAAAGGTAAAATAACGGAGTGTGCAGTTTCGTGAATTCGTTCGGAGTTTAGCGAATCAAATTCCATTGCCAGTTTTTAGGTTTAGGTTTTTTTTAGAAAAAAATAAGATATTCCTTCCGTTTGAAAATAATGTCATTTAAATTAATAAATGTCATGAATAAAAAGAAAATTATTCTACCAAATTATTCTTAATAAATGCAAGTAAAACTAATATTTTGAAAGTAGTCTAGATAAAGAGTGCATGGATTGGGGGTTTGATACAATTCAAATTTTGCAATCCGAACAAGTCAAAGACGAGATTTTATGTGGTCTACAATGCACATAAACTTTCTTAAATTTGTGTTTGGTTCATTTTCAATCCAAACCACATAACAATGAACACTTATGTGGCAGAGATGAACACTAACCTAGTTGTAGTTTACTACAACATGAGAAAGCCCGTTATGTTTGTGATCAGTTTTGATGTTACATTATCTGACTTGAATGATCAGCTGGACCGATTAATAGTTGTCTCAAACACAACAACACGAGAAGGGTGGTCGGTATTCAATATCGCCATTTGTCAATCAACTCAGATGAACGTGTTCGATTCACCTAAATGAAACTCTAGAACAACAACAAAATAGAACTATATTCTCATATTTAGTCAATATAATTTGAAGGAACCGGTCAAGTTAAACACTACTTTGGTGTGATATGTCCATGCTATTCTGGCAAGTTTGATTCTCCCCGGGACATGTGAAGAAATCAAGGTGTGCATGAATAAATCAGATGAAAGAGTTTGTTTGACTCATACATGATCTGTGTTTAATTATGTTGTTGCAATTATTATTGATGTTGTATTATGTTGTTGAGATAATTGTGATTAAGTTATGCTGTTACTTATTAAGGTAGAATGTGATTCAATGACAAAAAAATTGTGTTTTAATAGGTTTTTAAATTCTATAATCCGAAACAGCAAAACACACTCTAAATTATAGAATTCGAACAAAATGGTAAAACGAAGGTGTTAGAGGGCGCATGAGGAATGGGATCGATAAGAAATTCTCACATAAATATACCCTATATCATATAGTATCTCTAAAAAAATAGGTGTACCGTAAACATACATATTGTATTGTATTTTAAATGAGCACTGTTAACTATAAGTTTACAATGAAAACTTTTCTAAAATATTCACATTCACCCTAAACAAACTTATAATACACATTTTAAAATGTGTATCATAAACTTGTATAATTGTGAGCACCATAAACTTATATAATTGTTAGTATTATAAAAACTAGTGTTCACTGATGTTCATCAAATGTGTACAGTAAACTTTACTGTGTACATTTTCATGAAATGGATAGTAGATCCTATTTTTCAGAATTTCAAAAATTAATATGCTATTCATCGCTGAATCCATGAAGTGTTGGCCAAACATGCACATCAACATTAGTTTGTTCGTCTAAAGATTTTTACATAATTATTATGACGGCTATCTAAGATCAGCAAGAGTAAAACAATGATCAGGGGCTAGTGATAGATAAAAATCAGATACACGCTGACCAGACTCAAAAGGGACAGATTCACTTGGCCTTTGATGAAGACAGTGCACCCTTTTTCCTTTTATTGACTTTTTTTGAGCATTTTTGGGTTCTAATACATTTTGGGCAAAACCAATCCTCTTCGGGAATAGCCGTCAGTGGAGGATCACAGCAATCGAAATGGGTACCCACTCCACAGCCAACGGAACCAGTTTCATCACCACAAATCAGCATCACATCTCCTCTTTCCCGCAATCCACATACTTGGCAAGCTACATTATCCTCATTGCAACCCTCATGAGGAATGACCTCCTCGATAATCTCTTCTGCCTTACTTTGATATTTGGCAAATGACCTAAAATCCATGAAGGGTTGCCCAACCATGTAAATCACAATTTATGCATAATTATTGTGAAAGCTATCTAAGAACAGCAAGAGTGAAACACAAAATGAGCAGGGACTAACGGTTGATAAAAATCAGATACACGTTGACAGATTCAAAAGGGACAGACTCACTTTGCCTTGGATGAAGACAATGCACCCTTTTTCCTTTTATTGGCTTTTTTTGAGCATGTTTGGGTGCTACTGCATTTAGGGCAAAACCAATCCTCCTCAGGAACAGCTGCCAGCGGAGGATCGCAGCAGTCGATATGAGTACCCACTCCACAGCCAACAGAACCACTTTCATCACCACAAATCAGCATGACATCTCCTCTTTCCTGGGATCCACATACTTGGCAAGCTACATCATCATCGTCATTATCACACTCATGAGGAATAACTTCCTCAATAATTTCTTCTGCCTTACTTTGAAGTTTTGCAAATGACCTGTCTGCCAAAGCATTAGTGCCGTACAGTACATGTCTCTCGAGGGAGAACCCGGGCTTGCAGACATACTCGACCAAGTAGTCCGCTACAACGCAAGGTATCTCATGTTTTAAGAACTCTTGGACCCACAGATCAACGCGTGGCATGCCAGGGCTAACTATGGCATAGTCGACCCCAGTATCAAGGAAGCGAGTATAAGGAGGAGATGTTGCTAATATTGTTCCATCTCCAGCTTTGACCGCACGTTTAAGAGTATCCTGTGAAACAATGAAGTTGGATAAGAAACAAAAGTCAAACTCATCTATACCCATCCATTCCCAAATAAAGGTGAAAAGAACATACATACATACAAAATAAATTTCAAAGAAAAACATACCAAAGGTGGAGCAAAACAGTCACCATATACAACAATGCGCATCCCATAGAAGGCACCGTGACCTGTTCTTTCTTTCAACAGCCGCCACTTTCTTGGAGCCTCCATATTGATGGCACCATCCTCACTGAGACCATTTTTGTGCCACTCATAAGGCTCCTCTGGCAATAATTTCCCTGCCTGGCTACTGGCACTTAAGAAATCAGTTTTAAGAATCCACCTGCATTCCACCAGAGATTAGTTAGACAATTTATATGCATGCGTCAATGTTTGAACGCACTATACGGAATTACGGACTTAATTTTTTAACATGCCTACATTTCCTTACCTTCCTGATGCAGTAGCGGCAAAAAATTTCTCTGTCCTCCTTAAAGGATCTGGGGCTATGAAGTGTGTTGCCTGATATGACCACTGATGAGAATCACGGCAAACCCTTCCTTTCAAACGCTTGATTACCTGTTGAAACTCCTTTCTCTGTAGGCGATGCCCACTTAAAATAAAACATGTGGTTTCAGGTTTTACTCTTGCCTTAAACTCTGATGTAGATGGAGCGAGTTTCATTTCCTTAGACTTGATATTTGCTGGCTTAACACTAGATTTAGTTGTTCGAACATTTCTTCTCTCCTCTAAACCGTGCTCTCCATCATTTGGTCTATTCTCCTTTTCCTCTTCAATAAAATTCTCTGGCTTATTTTTTGGTGCATTTGAGTTCTCACTTATATCAGAAGGCACAGACAATGACATTTCTTTCAGGATTTTTATCTCTGCCTCATCCCTTGTCTCATTCGGAATCTTCTCCCCAAATACGGCCTTTTCCGATTTTGCTAATCTCTTTGCAACTGTGGTCTTCTTGGTTTTACTTGCAGGACGTTTTATCGCTTGATGCTTTACTTTTAACTTTGAGGTTGAGTCTAACTCTGAAGGTAGGTTCTGTTTTTTAGTTTGATTTGTGACTTTTTTAGGAGGCATTGGTTCTTCACATTTTTTATCATGGTTAACTGCTTCTAACTTCTCTTCTGTTGAGGTGTCTACTTTTTTTGAAAGATGAACCAATTCTTCATCAGGAGCCATTCCCAACTCAGATTCACATTTGTCATCAGGAGCCTCTGTTTCGTCATCCAAAAAATCAGTTCTGCCACCAGCACCTTCTGCATATCCATTAACCGGTTTTTGCTCCATCAATTTGTTAACATCAAGGATTTGGGGTGATGCCTGACATTCCTTAGCACCAGAAGTTGCTGCTTCTTTGCTTCTGCCGGAAGAACTTACACCTTCATCTCGCTGTGTAGTTTTATTCAAGCAAACTGAACTTTTCAGTTTAGCAGTAACACCTTTTCTGGGTCTAGAACCCAAAGTTCTCTTGGCAGCTGACTTCTTGCGGGGTGACTTTCTGATCAGTTTATTGCTTTCTTCATTGCTTAAATCCCAATTATCAATACCAGGACATCCTTCATTCTTTGAATTTTTTCCAGGTGATGAACACTCAAGATGTGTTGTGACATTAAGTTGCTCTGCTTCGTTATCACCATGCCCCTTTCCAAAACCTGTTACATCGGGCTCACCCCCAATTTTAGACTTATTTAAGCTCTGAACAGTCTTTTGTACTGAATTCTGATAAGCATTATCACGTTGAGCAGATTCTGTGTTTCCTGAGATAGGCTTATCAAATGCCACTGAGTTGGAGGCAGAAGCTGCAGATTTAGAAATCAAACAGGTATTCAAGTTATTTATACCATCTTTGTCAACAGAAAGAAAGCCATCAGACACAGGTGGCTCATCAACCACAGATGGCACTTTCAATCCTTGAGATTTACCATTTGTTAATGGTGTTTTTTCAATAGACAATTTTGCATTACTAGTGATCTTTCTTGATTTTAATTTGGTAGAAGAAGCAGCTTCATTTGTCCTCTTTTGAGGCAATGAATTATTTCGATAAACCTCTTGAATAACACCGGTTTCATTCCCAGAACCTTCAACACATGCAGATTTGATTCCCTCACTTGTCTTTTCTACCTTGGTGGAAGGGGTTTCAAGACTGTTGCCTTCTCTGCCTTCGCATTGATCTACTGCCCTGGAAAAGGTAAACCCTTTTTGGTTCTTTCTAGAATAACTCGTAGCACCGAGCTTTTCATCTGAATGGGCAAGTCCATCAGCACTTGTAGAAGTTGATCTTGTGTAACTTAACTTCTCGGTCTCCAAATTGTCATCATGCAGATTAGGCCGCAGACCAGATGAATTTATATTTCCAGTAATATCTTGATCTTGACCCTGGAAGCCAGGTGGTTTTGGAAAATCAGCATTCTTAGACTCAATGGTCCTAACATATGATTCAGGTAGCTGACGTGATGTAGAATGCAAAGTAACATCAGGAACCTGACAGCTTACCTTCAGGTCGCCAATATTATGCAAGTCTACATCTTGACCAGAATTGTTCTTATTTCCTGTAGTAATCGAAGAGTCTTTACCATTATTGGCATTTGGAAAAACTTGTGGACCAGTAGAATTTGGGATGGCATTTGATGCCTCCTCTCTTAAAGGTTTTGACAATCCGTGAGTCGCAGCTGTGCCAAATTTTGAACCAGGGGGACTTTTGCTAATAGTCCTTCCCCCTGATTGCCCCAGCTTGGAATCTTCAGCCTCATCCTCAGAATCCTTAGCCTCTTCCGCCATCATCTCCAATTCAAAACCACTGTTTGAGAATGAATTAGAGTTTGAGTAATTAGTTGAAATGGATAACATGGAAAAGCTGACGGAAATAAACATGTAAATGATTATCAGATCTTAGGAAAAAGTGAGTGATTGCATCTCATCTTAAAGCTTTTAAATAAGAATATAATCTGTATTATCAATTTCATATCGTAAGCTTTTACAGTAATTCATCCAGATGCCTTAAAATCAATCAGTTTAAAGTGCATCTTTATAAATTCCCCCCATCTTTTTTCTTAGCAACGAACATTGCAAACAAATGAATTAAGAACACCTTGGAAAGTTGGAATCCTTAAGATTACGAGAGTGGACAAGCACAAGTTGCATTATGTGTGATGCATTTTGATATTATGATGTTGTTCAAAGCAAATGCCACCTTTTATTCCACTCAATAAGCTAACATATCGTTCAAGTTCATTTAAAAACACGAAACAGACCGTCAGTCTCAAAATACAGGAGTGTCCATGATTATTAATATGCAAGCAGATAAGAATATTCCCCTCATTCAACTCATTCAACCTCTGAACGTTACAGGTGAAATGCAACAAATTGCATAGCCTGCTACAACGTGATAAAAACATATTTTTAACAACAACAACAACCAAGTCTTATGCCACTAAGGGGGTCGGCTACATGGATCAAATTACGCCATAATGTTCTATCATAAAAATGACAGTGAAATTCTATTTATAATATGGCACAATGTCTAACCTCTTGTTATATTTGTCTTCAGGAAGAAGTGCCCAATCCTTCAAGCTGAAGAAATTAACAGCAATAAATTTAGAAAACAAAGAAAAATGTCATAATTTGAACCAGCGGCCACTTGTAAGCTTAAATACATGAGATTTCATGGTAAACCCCACAACTCCTTGTCAAACAAGAATAAAGGCATACATACCAATCTTCCAGCCAACGATGATTAACTAGCTTTATTGTGGCCAATCTCTTGGCAAGCTCGTACTTCTCCCCTATACCAAAAAGTGAAAAAGTTTCGAAATGTCAAATTTCAAAAAACAATTTAAAAGGAAAATAATGAAATGATATTCTTAGACATTAATGATCAGTAAACTACCAATTCTTCCCTGAAATTACACCTCTCTTACTTTGTCTCTCAAGTTAGTGAAAGTGATGCGTAGTCTGTTAGGCTTGAGACTAATGTTGAGGAACTTCTCCCTTCAAAGAAGATCTGAAAGGTTTATTTAGGAAGGGGGAGATTCTATAAAGTGATAATTTTGTAATTTGGTGATAGCTGTTAGTGTAATTTGTTTAGGTTAGTTGGTTGTTTCCTGTTAAGTTGTTCTGTTTTTCATCCTTATAAATAAGAGGAGGAAAATCAGTTTAGTTGGCTTTTGATTTCTTTTAGAGTAAACTGAAAATTCCAATGTGAGGGAAGATAGTGCTCCCTTGTGTATTTCGTTTTTCTGTGATCAATAAAACTTCAATGGCAAATAAATTACCTTACTAAGAAATTACCTAGAAACCTAACACGGTCACCAACATTTTTCATGTTCATCCTAATAGTCCCCGACATTTTGTCACCTCTGTTCTGATAGTCCCAATAGTTTAGTGAATTTTGTCAATATATCGGAGCAAGAGCAAACAATATAAATGTGACAAACGTTTGGACTACTTATAAACATAAGGAACTACTTATTATTTTCATTTACTAATGGGACGAAGTATGAGAGAATGTGTAAATTCAGAGATGAAATGGATGGTTTACTCCATTAATAATCTATAAAGAAAAGCAACGGATTTTACAGTATAGTGTGCTCTCAATTACATATACCAATAGCAAAGATGAAACAAACCTTCAAATTTGTAGCATATAAGATGAGTAACCTTGTTTGCCACCAAAGGTTTAGAAAACTGTGCACCCATCAGGCCAACCATTGTCTGAAGAGGGAAAATATGGTGAAATCAGGTACGGTTACATAACAATGCATATAAGCTCCTGGACAAAATCAATATGTTAAAGTAAAACAGATGCTCACCATAATGTCATCCCGATCCTGGCGTAGATAGCCAGTCAAGCAGACAACCAAATCTTTTGCACCCGGAATTCCATCCAATTTTTTAAGCGGTCTGTACATAACCTGGTAAATGGAAAACATGATTAACTCAAGCAACATTTTCAGCAACCCTTCCTACAAAGTCAAATACACACATGCATAAAATCTGCTACTTGTTCTCAAAATGACTTGTAGAAGTTCAAGAAATTTCTCAACACAACATATGAAGAAAAAAATGTTGATTTATATTATGCCTCGTGTTTTGATCCATAAGTTCATTTTTAAGTGTGAGAGCAACTTCAATCAGTTTTAACTCTTTCATGTGAAATGTAAAAAGTGCACAGAAGTATAGTAGCACTAGGTACTAACTACTAACCAAACTTATCCATCTAAGTGAGTTAGCATAAGAACCAAACAATGTCATGCTCAAACTAAGCCTCCAATAAATTCATTTAGGCTTTGTTTGGGAGTTTGGAGGGGAGGACTTCAGGGGGATTGGAAATATATGGAAAAATGGAGAAATCTATCACAATTTTTGAAAGGGTAATCTTTAGACAATGATTAGTTAATGCTTATGATTAATATATTTTTAATTTTAAAAATATTATAACAACATAGATTGAATTTGAAAAATTCATATAAACCCTCCAAAGTCCTCCTCTAATACAATTTTTGAGTTCCCCCAAATGATGTGGGTTTTGCATTATAAAGAAAAATGAACCACCCACCAAAGCTCTCCCCTATCAAAGTATTATATTTCTTCCACTTGTTCCTTCCTTTTTTTCCAAAATAATAAAGCCTTGGAGTAAAGAATTTTCTCCACATAGGTTTTCTTATGTTTTTCTTTCCTCTTTTAATTAGAATATCTTCTGTTCTCATTAAGGATTTATTTGCACATGCTACTCCAACTATTTACCAAATACATTCATTTCTAATCTTTTTTTCTCACTAGCTCATTTATCCAACTCAACGTTCTCATCTGCAACGGTACATACTTTTTATCCACTTATTGGCATTTCATATGCAATTTTGGATGCTATAAGGGAATCACATTATCACTTATTTGGCAAAATCATACAATACCAATCATCCAATCAAAATTGGGAGGCCTACATTTTGACATATGTAAATCTGGTACAAAATATGAAGTCGGAACAATCCAAGTGGCTAATTATGTGACTGCATGAATGAAGAGAACACATTTCCCATTTTAAAGTCCAATATTTCCTACCAATGAGTAGTCCTATAGTTACTCTCAATTGAAATTCTATGTGTTGCATCCCATCAATCTCCTTATTAGCTTATAAATAGAACCAAGACACATATACGCACAACATATGCTACAATGTCTTAGTAAAATATTCACCGTTTTATAATCCCTCTCCGTATCAAAATGAGTGGCATTTTCAGTTTTCAATGCAATGATAAATTTTTCTTTCCAATTGTACCTTTCAATCAATAATTAAAAGGGATCATTTAGAAAAATAACAATACTCTTTCTTTTAATCATTGCATTTCTTATTATGTGCATAAAAACCTTAAACGTTTTGAAATGGAGGGAGTAATCAATTAATTAACATTTCTCATTAATACAGATTAAAATGGCAACAGGAATCCGTGCATTGTAAAGCCACCTTTACTTTGCGCAGACATTTTCTATTTCAAAATTTTAATTGCTAACAATGATATACTATTACTAAAATTCTTGAAGTGAACAATTGGGCGCGTTTTTAGGAATTCATGCATTATGAGCATAACAGAACCAAAATGAATTCAAATTCAAACGAAAACATAACGGAAAGAAAGATATAAGAAACAAACCGAGGTAGCGTCAACAGGCATTCCAATATCAGCACTATGTTCAACCCACAATGCAGTCACCAACGTCTTTCCATCCTCTCTTGCAGCAACACACACCGGATCATCCTACAATAACAACACAAAATTCACTAATTTCATGTCAAAATTAGAGAAAATAAACAAAGGAAAAAAATAGGGTTTCGAACTGACATAAGCAATTTTATCAACAATAACATGCGTGCAATTTCCAGTGTTCTTCCCCGCATCAACTCCACCGCCATTGACAAGCTTAAATCGAATCTACGCAACAATAAAACAGAAAACTCATCAAATCAAAAGAAAAAGAACCTTCCAGATCGAAAATTTAAAAAAATAAAAATAAAAAAAGGGAAAAACCTTGTTTTCGGTGAGATTATCGAAACCAAAGAGAGCGAAATGAACACCGCGAAAGACTCGCGAAGAGTGACTCGTTCCAAGCATTTGAGAAGAAAAGTGAAAACGAGTTTGTGAATTTCTGCAACAAACTTCCTCAAGAAGACTTGAATTGAAATGGTAACAGTAGAGTACCGTTTTTGGCTTTTAGCGGTGAAGGGAAGGGTTTTAATTTATTTATATTTTTGTTTTTTATTTATATTATTATTCGGCTAAAAAATGCGAGGGAATGTTTATCTCATTCGTCCTTTTGATTTTCGTTTAGTGGCGGGATCATGAAATCTCAAGGTGTATGGGCTTAGGCCTGTATTAATTCCAGTTGGGCTGAGCCTTCTAGAGCGATTTTGAGTATTACTTTTTCCACTCTATGTCCTTCTCGCGCGCTCTGCAAATGTTAAAAAATAGCCCTTCGGAATACAAAATCCGTAAATTCAAAATCATTTCCGGCTTCATAGTATAAAAGCAAGTTCTGCAAAAATCTTATCAAAATTGGAGTTTTCTTGCTCAAAAGGACCGCATTTTAACACTTGACAAACATCAAATGGAAGGTTAGTTCGATTTCTCTATGCATGCAAATAGTTGTTGATATTTGTCAAAAGGACCGCATTTCAACCCTTGACAAACATCCCAAATTCTCTATGTGCACGTGGCCAAAAAAGCGTCTGAGGGTGAGGTATTTATTAATGTTAAACTTCCTTTAATATGTTGTTATTCTTTATGAAAATAATGTTTATGTATTGTTAAATTACCCGTTTTGTGGAGCCATGATTGTAAATAGTTGTTGATATTTGTAAAACTGATGTTTATGTACTGTTAAATTGTTAAATAGTTGTTGATATTTGTAAATAGTTGTTGGTATTTGTTGAAACTGATATTTGCAGTGGCGTGGCAATTTAAAATGCACCAACAACGGAAAGAAGATGGAGGCGATGCATGATAAATGTAACGCCCGTTTATTTTATTTTTGGTAGAGTTTAGAGTCCTAATTAATTGATTTATGTGATTATGTGATTTGTTTATTTAATTAAATGGTTTTATTAATAGTTAGTAAGAATAAGATAGGAATTAGAATATTTTAGAATTAAGGGGGTGGAGGTGTAATTAAAAGGAAACAAAGGAATTAGTGGGAATTAATTAAAATTAATTAGAATGAAGGAGGTTAAGAAAAGGATAGTCAGAGAAAAGAAAATCATTTTACGTGAAAACAGAGAAGTTTGAGAAAAAGGGAAAAACCAAGAGCAAGAGAGAAGAGGCAAGAGAAGTTAGGACCCTTGTAATTCAATCAAACCAGGTAAGGGTGGGGTTTCACTTCTCTAATTAAGGGCTTAATTCTTCATGTTTGATTAGTGGTTCATGGGAAAATGGGTAGAAATGAGTTTAGGGTTTAATTTGTGAATTCCCATGAAAACTGATGAATTATGTGTTGTTACTGTTAATTTTAATGTATGAAATGTTGCTTGACTATTCTGTAATGATTGGTGTCAGAATTGTTGAGAATGATAGAGTTTTGAAAGAATAGGGTTGTTGGTAAAAAGAATAATTGATGATGAATAGAGCTAATGAATTGTGCATGATTTAGAGTTGGATTGTTGTGTTTTGTGTTGTATTAAGTTAGGTTATGTA
>Ga0228711_1005360_pt1 | contig 19525 bp, 19 predicted proteins | sample MedpolnodulmetaG_2_FD_177996 | JGI IMG/M metagenome (GOLD analysis project Ga0228711, IMG submission 177996) | Root nodule microbial communities from Medicago polymorpha collected in Santa Monica, California, United States - brown nodules | ecosystem: Host-associated > Plants > Roots > Nodule... | reverse complement strand
AGCATTGAATTACAAGTTATCCTTGTATATCTAAGAGAAAATATAACTAACATAGGCTTGTGCCTTCCATATAAAATAAAACTTGACAAAGTCTTCATATATTTTTCCATTTCTCTCATAATATCCTAACCTTACTTTCTCCTTGTATACACAATGAACAAGAAGGGAAACCACGTCCCTTTGATGCATATAATAGATAACTCCAAAGCCATTTGTCCTCCTTTTCAACCTGCAAAGTTACATTTTGAAGTAATAAACAAAGTTCCCCCACCTGCTCCTCCTCCCACTCAAACAACCTCATCCTCCACTTCCACACCTCACCATTCTCCCCCTACCCCAACTGACACATATACAGACACCCATTTGTCCACCGTCGACTCAAACGACCTGCTATACCTTTCCCTAAAGAACATCCCACCAACCCAAACATCTGACCAAAAAATTATTTTTTTTCCCATTCCCCACCAATCTATCGACATGAGAATTAAACCACTCCTCCCTCTGCAAGGCAGCAATAGCACGCCACCAAGCCGAGGCTGACCTCCGACCATCCAACAATCTTCCTCCCTCTTCGCCAAATCTCGCTGATAACACCCTATACCGCAAACTCTCCTTTTCAATCAACAACCGCCAACACCATTTCCCTAATAATGCACTATTAAACTTCCTAATTCTCCTTACCCCCAAACCACCAACCTCCTTTCTCAAACAAACATAATTCCAATCAACCCAAGTTACCTTTTTGTAGTCGTCACTCCCCCCAAAAATAAAACATTTTAAAATAGATTCGATAGAGGAGACAATACCTGAAGGAGCCGTGAAGAAAGAAAGAGCATAAACAGACATAAATGAGAAACGACTGGTGAATTAGTCGACCCAAGATTTCTCAACTATTATTACAGTATCATCCACAAAATGTCATTGGCAACTAGTCTAGCTTTCTTTCTTACTAATTCTCATTGCTCATTTAGCTAGTTTATGAAAATCCATTTTGTTTCAATGATGTTCTTACCATTTGGTTATGGAATCAAATCCCAGACTTCATTTCTCTGAAATTGATTGAGTTCTTCTTGCATTGCAACAATCCAACCATCATCTTTCAAGGCATCATTAATAGAAGTTGGTTCAATCACTTATAACAGTCCAAGAAAAGAGAATTAATTTTTGAATGATCCTAGAAAGGAGAATTAATTTTTGAATGATGATCTGATCTTTAGAGGATCATTCTTCCTTTTAATGATTTGATATTTTGGATCAGATGACTTGTACCTTACTGATCGTTCAAAAGGTACGACAATACTAGAATTATCTGGTTGCTCTCCAAAAGGTGTATCATCATCTGGAGCATATTTTGGAGCACTAGAGGCTGCATGATTGTCTGGAGCAACTTCATACTCTCTAGAGATAGCAGGTGAAGAGGATGTCAAATGAGCTATAATTTCGAGATATGCAAAATTTTCAACTAGTTCTAACTTATCATTGTCAGGATCTTTGTCATCAAATTTTACATGTATATATTCTTCGACTACTAGAGTTTCAGAATTATACCTTATGTATGCCTTTGAGTGTTATAATATCCTAATAAGATCTTTTCTCTCACACGGTTAAGTGTACACTACATAGACCTTGCTCTGATGCCAAATGAATGTGAGAAAAACACAAGAAATGGAGGGATTTAAATTGCATTGGTTTCTGTTGGGACATTGGTGTGAAGATGGAAAGAAATTGGAAGGTTGGAAGATGAAACACCAAGTTATTAAACTTTGATAATGATGAAAATAATAATAATTATTATTTATTCATGAATATCACTTCCCATAATTTTAGGTTATGTTTGTTGTGAATTTTCTATCTTTCCTTCGTTAGTGGGTTTGTTTCTTTTTGAACTTACCCATTTAGTTTGTTACTTGAGCTGATCTGTGGGTTGCTTAATTTTTAAGTTTACTCAATTCTTAAGTTTCTCCAAATTAGTTACAAACTCTCCCTATAAAAGGAGAGCTCGCCTAGTTCCAAAATTACACCAAAGAGTTTCATTGAGTTGTCGAGAACTCTTTCTCTCTTCTCCCTTTTTTGACTTGTGTTGACGAGTCTTTCTCCTCTTCATCTCCTTTTTCCGTCCCTTCGGAATTAAGAGTGTTCTTAAGACCATAGTCCCTTTTCGTTTTAATGTCCCTTCGAAATTAAGAACGGTCTTAAAAACATAGTCCCTTCGATAATATATGGCCATTCGAAATAAAAAGTACTTTTAAGATCATAGTCCCTATTTGGAATAACAATGTCCCGTCAAAATTAAGAATGATCTTAACGGTATATAAATATTCTTTCAATACTTTAATTGAGGAGAAATTAAGAAGTGGAAATGGTGGTATCACCATATTTGAGTGGTCGTAGTGCCATATTAATACTTTGGAGAAATTAAAGTTAGAACGGTGGTAACACCATATTTGAGTGGTCTCAGCACCATAACAGAGTGGTAACAATACCACATTAAAGTGGTTTCAGTATTAAAGAGTGGTCTTAGTACCATATTTGGAGGTGTAATTCTCGAACGGTTTTCTACAGTGCAGTAGTTAATCGAACAGTTGTAGCTGGGCTTGTTTTATCCTAGAGGCGGCGTGGTTGATAGTCTGTCTTGCACAATTTTGAGCAATGCCACGAAACGTCTTAAAGAGAGCGACCTGGTCGTGACTCAACCTAGTAACAACTTCGGTAGATAATAGAATTTGGAAATCCAAATACAACAGTTTGGAAATCCAAAAACAACAGTTTCTTTTCACTTTGGTAAATCTTTCAAAATAAAACTAAAAGTAAAGCGCAGGAATGTAAAGAGTTAAGGGAGTAGAAAAATGACACAAGAATTTATCCCGGTTCACTCCATAATCCAGAGCTTTTTTATCATTAAAACTTGAAGGCATTGTTCTTTAACCCATTTTGGTTTAACAAAAGTTGATTATGCCTTTAGAGCTAGTTGTCACATTTCTATAGAGGATTTCACTGTCATCTGAGGTACTTACATACCATCCTTGAGATGTTGAAGCTTAAAAGTACTTTCTCCATTCTTCTTTTGATTCCGACACTCCTTATTTACGTTTCCTCTTATGCCACAATTGTATCATTTGAGATTCTTATTTCTTTGAGATTTTGATCTACTATGATTTTGGCTCCCACTAAGACCATGTTCCATTGATCTGCCTCTAGTCATTGGCAAATCTTTTGATTGCTTTGAACTCTCTGACCTTTCTTCCTCATTCTTGCGTTTGGATTATTCTTCAAGAATTACACCACCGACATCGTCAAAATGAAGAGTATCAACGTACATTTTTATTTGTAATGATGATGATGAGTTTATCATACGAATCTAGTAAACTTTAAAGTAGAATTATACCCTGATGATATTCATCTACTCTAAAATCGGAAACTATTAGCTAAGAAAATAACACATTGAGAGCGCTAATGCGATCCTTTATTGACATAGATTCACTCATTAGAAAAGTATAAAACCTTTTTTGTAAGAATATTATATTGTGAAGTGATTTAACGTTGTACAATTTTATTAGAGAATCCCATATCTCCTTTGTTGTCTTCTTTACAACGATACTTGACAATACTAAGCCCACAATTGCTAGGTGCAAATTGGCAACAACACTATCAACCATCTCTTTCCATTTTTCTTTAGTGATATCTGAAATTCTTCCATTTATTGTATCTAGGCAATTATCTTTTCTCAAAATTTCCCTTATATTTAAGGCTTAATTGCACGTATCTTCAAATTCCATAGGACAAAATTTCTCTCATTGAATTTTTCTATCTCAAATTTCACTGTCACAGTTTTACACCAAATATTTATTTTTCTACAAATTGGTCCAGAATAGCAAGAATTATTTTTTTTTATAAGGAAAATCAATCTAAATTGCAACCACATAGCATACTAAGAGTTTTTTTACCATTCCACCGGTTTGTTGCCGCGGAACAAAATATTACTCCATCCGTCTCACAATACTTGTCGCTTTTGAGGAAATTACACATACCATACGAAGAAATCAAAATAAATTTTGTTATTTTTGATGAAATTCTGTGTTTTTTTCGATAATACTTACCCTTACCCATTTATTATTTCATTCTATTATTTCTCTCTCTACAATAAATAAGTAAGAGTATTATTGATAAATTAATAATTAAAGTTGCATTGAAACTTGAAAGTGACTAGTAAAGTGAAACAAAATTATTTTTCAAAACCGACATGTATTGTGAAACGGAGGGAGTATCATGTAGTTAAAATAAGAAATGAGAAAAAAGAAACTGAACACATAATATTTACGTGGAAATCCCTCAACAAATAAAGGAAAAAGAAAAAGCACATATGTAAGAGTAAATAACTTTCACTAAGTAGAAGAAATTACATGAATTATAAGGAAAATGCTAACAAGTGCCCTTAGTACATTGTTTAAGCATCCAAAAGTAATAACTTTTCTATCGGAAATTGTGTAATTATGACTTTAACATGTGTTTGACTTGTATTTTCAAAATAAAGTTTCTTTTTTTGGGTTTCTTAAGTAATACCCTTAAGACACCTGTTAGCAAGACCCATGATTGACACTCCAATGGAGGATAAAGTCAGCTAAGATAAATATTTTGAAAATATTTTTAAACATGTGTTATTGGAAAATATTTAAAGTAGGTTAGAGATTGTTGTTAATATATAAGATATTATTCGATTTGTTTCAATAAATATTTTTAAATATCAACTTTTTATTTTAAACAATTATAAATATTATTGCTCAAAGTTGTGCATTGAAAGTGGTAAATTACAACATGAATTTAGAAATAGAAAGAGTAACATTAATAAAGGAAGGGGTCATCATTAGATATCCATCATGTTATTTTAGATATCCACCGAGTAATCTTCTTATTATGGTAAAGTCATTGCTTGTACATTAAAGACACGAGTTAAGAAATTATAAAATAAATTAAAATATAAATTTTACATTGAAAATATAAATATTTAAACCTATAAAACATTAAATACACAATTTCTAAGAAAAACAATTATATTTTTAGTTTTTTGTAAGGAAACAGTTATATATTTAGTACTTACTCCCTCCGTCCTAATTTATAAGTTGTTTTGAGAAAAAATTGTCTCAAATTATAAATCGTATTAAATGTTATTTTTTTTCTACTACACTCTCTCTTTTTAATTCTTTAATTTATTTTTCTTATACCATTAATGAAAGATCCAATACGGTTAATAGAAGATAATTTTGTAAAATGACTTATAATTTCTCTTGTTCATACATCATTAATTATACTTCTTACTTCCTCTGGTCTAGAATATAAACAACAAAACAAAAAATTGATGGTCTTGAATATAAGCAAATGTCAACTACTTCTATTTTATTTAATGCAACTATTCCTAAATTACCCTTCAATTAATTTGATTTTGTTTTTACAATGAAGTTTTTTTCTTAGCATGGAACAAATTTCCATGAGGGATAATTTAAAAATTACATGCGCATTCTTCGGAAATAAATGACACCAACTAATTTTCTTAAAGGGCATGAATTTTTTTGTTGCAAATATATAAGACTAGAGGGTGTAATTTGTTGAAAATGTCAAAACGTTATACTCCATCTCGTCATATTTATAAGAAAAAACACATTTTAGGTTCATTGAATAACTAACCTATTTGACCAATATATAGATTGGATACACTAGTTATTCAATAAACCTAAAAAATTATTTTTTTCTTATAAATATGATCAAAATGAGTAACATTTAAGATGGATTGAGTAATTTGTTAACTTATGTTTTAATGGTATAAGTTAGCATTTATTTTATAGAAGATATACTCCTCCCTTCGTAATAAGACAGAGTATATTTATTATATATTTGTTTGACTCAGGTATATTATTATTTATTTATTATATAGTTGAATGAGTGTTAACTTTGGGATCAATACAAAAACTTTAGAATCAATACATTACAAGCAACCTTTGACTCTGCAATAACATTAACTTTTTCCCTAAACCCGCAAGTAATCACGTTCACCATTCCATTTCCATCCATCATGGATTTTCTATCAAATCCTTTCCTTTTTGCAGCTTTATCTGCAGTTTTAACTCTTCTCATGGTTCAATTACTGTTCAGAAAATTGAACAACAAAAGCAAAAGCTTGAAGAAGAAGAAGTATCATCCTATTGCTGGCACTGTATTTAATCAGATGATGAACTTCAACAGACTTCATCATTATATGACTGATCTTGCAAGGAAGTACAAAACATACAGGCTACTTAACCCTTTCAGAAGTGAAGTTTATACTTCAGAACCAAGTAATGTTGAGTATATACTCAAAACCAATTTTGAAAACTATGGAAAGGTATATATATATTCTTTATTAAATGGCTTAGTAGATTTTCATTGATTTTTACTTTTGTGGTTGATGAATGAACATTTTAGTTGTATAAATTGGTATCTTTGATTCTATAGATAAGGGTCCAAAAGTTAGAGTTACTGCTATCAAGACATCTGTATTGTTCTTGTTAAAGAAAAAAGACATCTGTATTGTAGGATTTAAAGGATCCGATGGTTCGTGTTTAGAGTTTGTATTTTCAATCTAATTTACTAAAGTTAAGATTGAATTGTCTTATCTTGATCCAACGATGTCTAACTTTTGACTGCAGCGACTTTTAGCTTTTTTTACTGCAGTGAATTTGGGTCCTTTACAATAGACTGGACTCAAGTATTTGAATTTAAAGTAGGTTTTTTGATAAATTGTTAGAAGACTTGGATCTATTGTTATGCTGAGGGATATGGTTTTCTGATGCCACGTGTCCAAAATTTTAACAGCAAATAGAATTATTGAAGAGGATTTTTCTGTTGTTCAAAATGATGGAATGTGTCTAATACTTAATTTTAGGAAAATAGTTGTGGTTGGTATATGTTTCCTTATGGTTGAGTTATTATGAAGATAAACATTTGGACCTGCTAGCAGCTTAAATGTTTTAAGGCATTGAATAGTTTTTTTTTTTCTACTGTTTTTCGTATGGAATGTAATGCATTTGAACCGATACACTTATATATCACATTTTATTCTTCTGCTAGCCAGTGCATAATTTTCATTTATATTTTTGACATGATTACAATCAATAGATATGCAATGGTACATCAAAAAAGTCTCATTCATAGAAGGATGAAGTATGGCTTAATTGCTTAAAATTTCTATGTATGCAGGGATTGTACAACTACCAAAATTTGAAGGATTTACTAGGAGATGGAATTTTCGCCGTTGATGGCGAGAAATGGCGTGAACAAAGGAAGATATCAAGTCATGAATTCTCCACGAAGATGTTACGGGACTTCAGTACTTCAATATTCAGAAAGAATGCTGCAAAAGTTGCAAACATAGTGTCTGAAGCTGCAACTTCTAATTCTATGTTAGAAATCCAAGTGAGTAAATATATTCTTCGAAAGATACTATCTGTTCTGACCTCAAGTCCACTGCGCTGACTAGCAGACCTTTTATCCCCTTAGCTTCGACTGATGGTTGTTTCGATACACCAAAAATTCCCATATTTGTTGGGAATCAATACTAAGGGTAGTTTATGAACACCCAGACTCTTCTACCCACTGAGGCATTTTAGCTAAGGAAAAAACCATGAGGGCTTACACACGTGAACCAAAGTGGACAATGCCTCAGAAAAAAAGCACATCGGACTTGAGGTTGGAACACTATCAGATTGCCTTCTTTTATCTGATTGGCTAGCATGTCAACTAATAACTTGATCCAATAATTTATATAGGATCTTTTAATGAAATCAACATTGGATTCAATTTTCCAAGTTGCATTTGGAACTGAACTTAACAGCATGTGTGGATCAAGTGAAGAAGGGAAGAATTTCGCCAATGCTTTCGATACTGCAAGTGCGTTAACGCTTTATCGTTATGTTGATATCTTCTGGAAGATAAAGAAGTTTCTCAATATTGGATCAGAGGCAACATTAAGGAAAAACACTGAAGTCTTAAATGAATTTGTCATTAAGCTAATCAACACTAGAATTCTACAAATGAATTCAAAGGGTGACTCTATTGTAAGTCTACTTACAATTATGAAAGTTGATTTCTGATTACTAAGAATATGCTTATTTATGATTTTGTCATGTATTTTTTTCTTCTCTTTACATGAACAATGTAGAGAAAGAGTGGAGATATTCTATCAAGGTTTCTGCAAGTGAAGGAATATGATACAACATACTTGAGAGATATAATTCTGAACTTTGTTATTGCTGGGAAAGACACAACGGCCGCCACACTTTCTTGGTTCATGTATATGCTATGCAAGTATCCTGCAGTACAAGAAAAAGCTGCAGAAGAAGTGAGAGAAGCAACAAACACAAAAACAGTTGGCAGCTGCACTGAGTTTGTGTCATGTGTAACAGATGAAGCTCTTGAAAAGATGAATTATCTCCATGCAACACTCACCGAGACTCTCAGACTTTATCCTGCAGTTCCTGTGGTAAGGTTACTTTTGAATTTGATCTCATTCTCATGCTTGTATAAATGGTCAGAGTTGAATCACCTAGAGTATCAATGTTATCATCAAGATTCTTTTTATGCAGGATGCAAAAATTTGCTTTTCTGATGACACATTACCAGATGGATATAGTGTAAAAAAAGGAGACATGGTGTCGTACCAACCTTATGCAATGGGGAGGATGAAATTCATATGGGGTGATGATGCAGAGGAATTTAGACCTGAAAGATGGCTTGATGAAAATGGCATTTTTCAGCCAGAGAACCCTTTCAAGTTTACTGCTTTTCAGGTTAGTAGAATTTTTCTCTAGACATGTAACATTTATTTATAATCATCTCATTACAATAAGCGGTCTCATCCTTGTTTGGCATGCCACAACTGTGACTTTAGGCAGAAAATATGAGAGGAGTTTGGAATGTCAGAAGAACATGTGTCTCTGACAGCTTTCCAGACTTCCTATGCAGATGGTAAGAACATGAAAGACTTTCTAATTGCCGGTTCTATACATTTACCTACCCAAGCAATAATCGACGAATTTTCACACTTCCATTGCCTAATAGTGTAGTCTCCTTCTTGTAGTTTTTCCATGTTCCCCAGTCAGAAACCCAAACTTTTTCTTGCATTTCAAAATTAGACGAATGGTTTAGGCCCATTTGGCATAATTTTTTCCATTCAGCTGATTAACATTGACTTTGAGAGAATTTGAGGTTCCCTCTTGGCCATTAAAGTAAACATTGAAATCTCTGCTGGTATCACCACCAACATTGCCATCAAAGAAGCCTATGGCACCACTGGCACCATCACCAATGCCACTTCCAATTCTTTCGCCAGCTCTTCTGCACGCGCCAACACCTCTGCCCCTTCATGCGCCAGTTATGGCACAACCTGCGCCCATGCTTGCACCGTCTTCAATCATTTGGGAGTTCCATACGAAGAAGAAAAAGAAAACCCTAGATCAAAGAACCTAGAGCTGTTGATGTTTTAAACAATGCGAGATATAAAGAAACAATAAAATGGAGAGAGATATACAAGGAAACAAAATAAAATAAAATCAAGGAGATAATATCTTTGGATTTTCCAATAATTTTGTTATAGAAACTTGTTTAAATATGCCAAGACTTGTCTGTGTGATATGTATGCAGTTTCCTTTGTAAAAGCGTGATTTTGATTGAAATGCAGGCAGGTCCTCGGATATGCCTAGGAAAGGAGTTTGCTTATAGACAGATGAAGATATTCTCAGCAGTTTTATTAGGTTGTTTTCGTTTCAAATTGAATGATGAGAAGAAGAATGTGACTTATAAGACAATGATAAATCTTCATATTGATGGAGGTCTTGAAATCAAAGCATTACACAGGGATTAGAATAAGATGATTCCTTACAACAAATCAAACTCTAATTAGCAAGAAGTTATGCTTATTTTACATGTGATGATGATGGATGACTGTATTCATCAAACTTTAAAGTATTTTTTTAAGTTAAATATCTTTCCAACATTAAAAGGCGGTTCTTTACTAAATTTGGGTTGAGCAGTCACAAGTTTGTGCAATCACGTAATCAGCCACATTGGTGGTCGTCAAACTAAGATCGAACAATCCAAATTTCAAGTTCGGTATTTTATATTATTATTTTTAAATGTTTCTTCTTTTGGGGCATACTCATTATGGATATTTTAGCTACACAAAGAAAAGAACCAACATACCATTTGAAAATCAGATAACAGATATCATGAAATCCTCATGAGGCCCGGCATGCACTAGACACATGAATACAGTGAAACATATGATGTACACACACATGATATTGCATAACATGTTTCTTGAAGACAAACGACACATGGTGGTAATTTTGATTTAGGCCACATGGACAATGGTGTCGCAGCAGATGAAATGTTGAATGGCCTCTACCTAATTTTGCAACATATTTGCAAATGAGAGCACATATTCGCAAAAAATCAATCATCAACTTCAATCAGACTTTGTGGAACACGTTTGGGAGTGGTTCAGAAAGAAGGGAAAAAAAAACTAAAATTAATTATATTTTTCATTACCATGTGTGGTTAATATGTCATATGGTTTATCATATCTATTCACTTCTCATGTTGTGTTGTTTCTTACTCATTTATCTATTTTCCATCATTTTTAATTTATTTTGTATTTTTCATCGGTGTCTGTTTATCATATTCTTTACGTATATATTAAAATGAATGAATCAATGTTTTAATTTGAGACAAAACTGAGCGCAAATAAAATATATAAAAGTGTGAATTACACAAGTAATAACAGGATATTATGGTCACCACTTGACAGTAGTGTATAGAACTGAATGTGAGTTTCGTTAAAAAACGAGCCGAGATGCTCATTCAAAAGTTGTGTATTCTAACACTTACAAGTTACATGCATAGCTTTCTGCAAAGTTGTTCCAAATACTCCATGATGATTTCTACCAAAGAAAATACCACATGGTAATATTTACGCCTACTTGTTAGCCTAACTGATATGTGTGCTAAGTGTTAACTTTGATTAACCAAGTTTCTAGCAATATAAAGAAGAGTTAAAGAAATAGAAAGCCAGAATAATCAAAGAAATGTTTGATTAATATCAATAAAATATGATAACTGATGGCTTAGCCGCAATCTGCTAAATCTCAATGAAAAGAATGACAGAAAGAATAACTGTTACATTTTCATTTGACTATGATAAAATATCTGGTGTGAAAATGTTATTGGCCCAACCTCAACCAGAAGCTTGTAAAATATTTACACTTAAGCACAACTGGGAGGAAACACAAATAAACCCTAAGCTAGAGCTAAATCTATGAACCTAATATTATTGTGGTAAGAGTTAATTGTTACATAGAAGACATTTCTGAACCATAGGAATGCAACAAAACTTCTTACAAACAGGAGTGTTGCATCCCCATCCTAACATTCCTAATTGTTATTATGTATATAAGATATGTATATCGCTTTTGGATCCAATAGCGATGACTTTATAGGTGCCAAAGTTCATCCCCCTTACCAACCAAGCTTGAGCATTTGATCCACCACTTTCAAGCTTAACTGCAAACAATAAACAAAGGAGCTACAGCCATGGTATATAAAGTAAGATTTAATAAAATATATGCTTGAGGTGTTTTTAGTAGTATTATTATACATTATGCAGAAAAGCGATTTCTGATTTCGCATTGATTATTTTGAATGATACAAGTGAAGGATTGAATAGAGGGGCTGCTGATCCTTTACATATATGCTAGACCTAACAATGAGTAGGAAATAATTTTCCTCATAAAGGCTATAACTAAGAACGGAAGCAAAGTATTGAACACTAATGCTAGCTGTACAAAAAATTATTAATTAAAGGATATGAACAGAAACTGAAAAAGAATCATGGATGGGATTCTGTCAATCGTATAATTAACTACATAATATTACAGTGGATTGGAGGAATAATCAAGGTATATAAAGTAAGATTTAATAAAACAATGCATAAAAGCAGTGTGAATATTATTATGTTAGATTGTATACCATAATCATATACTCATTCCGATGACACATGGTGAATCTATAAAAACTGTTATTCAACGTAAGCTACAATTGGTATTGGAAAATGATCCTTACCGAGTGTAATTTAACTTACAGTTGGATCAGTGAAAATAATCAAATTTTTATCTGAAGTTGAAACCAAAAGATTTGTGTTATCCTTATTTAGAGCAAGAGCTGTAATATCTTGTCCTTCTTTCAGCTTCAATACATGGAAAACCTACAGAAAATAGTATAGTATAGTAGTTAGCTTAGCATTAAGAGATTCAGAATGCAGTGATTTAAAAAGCTCAAATCTCTCGCTGTCTTCTATGATAATTCAACCAAAGAACTGAAAATAAATAGAAGATATAAATAAACGCTAAAACGGTGACCCATTGCATGAGACTCTCACGGAGTGTAGTGCATGCAACCTTACCCCCGCAAGCGGAGAGGTTGTTTCTAGGATTTGAACCCATGACCTCCATGTCACAAGTCAGCAAGCAACCTTACTTTTGGTCCAAGGCTCACCCTCGAAATAAGATGCTACAAACACACTTGCATAAAATATCTAAAGTAAAGAAAGTTTGATGCTAGAGTTGATATAGCAGAGCAGTTTCAGGAAGGCAAAAACCAACACATTGACTCGTAAGGTTTGAAAGAATCAGAATGCATAATCATCCCTACCTCACATCCCAAAAATGCTAGACCATGAAGAAAAAACTTCACATAACTTTTTTGAATTCAACTATTTCATTTGTGAACTCAAATCTATATAGGTGTCTTGTATGACATTTCAACCAAAAATTAGAAAATAAAAGACCGGTTCTTGATGAAAGAATGTTTTGCTATGACATGTGAAGTGAGACATGCATGCATAAAAGATCTGATTGGATGGATTTTCCAGCTACACAATGGAACAATTTCAAATGAGATAAAGGTCTGATTTATTGTGGCATTTCATTTTGAACATCTTAATACTGTACCTCCAGAGTGTGCAAATCCAAGAAGCAAATTGCTGGTGTTGGAACATTTATGATGTTGCTTTCGTGAGTTTCTCCTGATTCTGAACGAATATCAACGGCAGTTTCCTTACTTGACTGCAAATTCCCACCATTGGCTCTACCATTTAGTAGAGGATTAATCCCAATCAAAGCATTCCTCCCATCGTGCGAAGTTTCCATGCAACTAATGCTGGTAGAGATTGACAATTCTGTTTTAGCAATCAGAACACCATTAAGAGTAAAGGTACTGAGAGTATGCTGTAACTCATTCCAAGTCATGATAACCCCTTCAGAGGAAAGGCAAACAGAATGGGCCACCACACCATCCAGCCTTCGAAATAAACGTCCCGTTCTTATAGAGTGAAAAAGAACATCTGATGTTTCGGAGCAGGAAACTACTATTCCAAGATCTGAGCTGACACAACAACTGAGTATTTCACTTTGGTGCCCCTGAAGTACTTGTATTGGACCTTCAATACGACGTCTACGATTCTTTTCTATCAAATGAGATGAAGAGTTATTTCTAGATGACGGAGTGCCAGGCCCAGTGGAAGATTCTGATATGAAACTTGAGTTAGATGGTAGTTCTTTATGAAATCTCCAGAGTAATATGGTTGTATCTCGGGATCCTGTCACCAGGTAGTTACTATCGGATGAAAGGCCAAGGCAAGTTACTGGAGCACAGTGTGCATGGGCTGTTTCCAAGGTTACAGCTCCATCAGAGGATATCACCTTAATACTGTTATCCGCATGACCACCTAATCAGAAGTGAAATTTTCAGGTCAGAAACAAAATACCTAGCCAGTACAATACGCAAATACTGTAAATTTAGTGCATGTTTCTTATGCCGTCTATAAGATGAAAGTAAGAAAGCATAATCCACTAAAACAGATTGTTAAGTTCCACTCACAAACGAAAAATCAACTTTTCCAAGCGGCTTCATAATTGAAATGTCTATTTAAGGATCTGGCTAAAATAAATATACATGATGCTGCAATGATTACTTAATTTGTTTTGCTGATGCTTCAATAAATGGGTACTTTCCTGTGTATCTTTAGGAATTATGATAGGATTTCATTCCTATTTAGATTATATCTCTCATGTATACAAATAGTTGTGTTTTCAACCTTTTCAATATTACGAGATATATTCATATTCAATATCCTGCAAATACTCAAAGAGGTCGGAACTGTTTAAATTTAATTTTTTATATCAAAAAAGGTGCAACTGTATAGATGCAATGTTACATAAAATTTTCCTGGCTTGTCTAAACTTACCAGTAATAATTTCTTGGTCACAAGTTATTGAGATGATAGCTTGGCTTCTAATTCCAGAAACACCAAATGCCAATGCTTGAGGGTATTGCCATTCTTCACCAGTCCCCGGAGGCCCTTTGAACATGCGCCTTAGTGGTCCGCCGCCAGAGCCTGATGCAGCTTTTCCACGTTGAAAGAGGAATGGAGTACCATGGCCATCAGGTGTATTGGGTTGCCACTTGTGTTGTGCAACATGAGCTGCTGGTGCATTGGAATCAACAACCACAATCATATCTGAAGATGCTTGAATAGCAGCCGCAGGGAGATTGCAGTATTCAGGAGACGGAACAACATATGGTTGGACGACTTTTGGGTTGCGGAATATTGTCTTGACATGCAAAGAAATATATATATTCTCATCATCAAATGTTTAGGAAACATAGAAGGGCATTTCAAAAACACTTCATCAGCACAATGGTTTTGGACAAATCTTGAAACTTAACGAGAAGCCTTTTATTTATCGAGGCGTGAAAGTGGAGTTTGATCCGAAATCCCAATCCTTGCAAAACTGAAGTGGACTTATTCCCAAAAGAAAAAAAAAACTAAAGTGGGCTTTGCCATCTGAACTAGATACCTTCCTCTAATATTTTTGTTACTAATCATAAAGGTAGTTAAAATAAATAAAAAATATTACAGAAACTAATTACTTGGTATATCAAGTTATCAGAGTCATTCAAGGTATTACTCAAAAAAAGTTTATTTTAATGACTTTCCATTTTATTAAAATGATTCCCTTGTAACCGTTAAGATGATCATCATTCATGAAAAATTTAGAACTATACAAATTTTATTATTAAATTAGAATTAAAAAATAAAGCAAAGAGGAAATAAGAAACTAATTCATTTTATTTTTCCTTGTATGTTTTGTCATGCTAATTTGATTTATATTATGCATTTTTAATTTATATTATTAAACCCATAAAAAAAATATATTGGTTAGAAAGCTAATTGCTAAAATGAATTGGACATTTCAAATTTAGACGTGTATATAGGTATATTTTAAGTAGTAAAAAAAGTTTAATCACTTAAATAGACAAGCTAAAAAAGGATATGTAATCAGAATTACAAGCAATAAAAAATGTATACAAATATACAAAAGGAGTACTTATATTCTTGCCCTTAAGTTAGTATTTGAAAGAATCTCTTATTATATTGCGACAATATTCCAAAAAAAATGTCTTCAAATAATATGTGGGGTTAGGGAAGGTAGATACCCATTCCCATAGCATTTATTTTGAAACATTGTATTTTATACACACGAACACATTCAAAATTAGTGCAAACCCCCCTTTTTTGATTTTTGGAAAAAGTGTAAACCCGTTTATAGTCCATTGAAGATACATCATCAATTTTCTGCTACTTGGACATAGTATGTTTTCAAACAAGATCGTGGTTTGCAATGCTAAAAAAGTTAAACAAATAAAGAATTTTCAAAAGACTGATGCTTGCTTATGTTAAAAACGCAAGGATAAGAAGCAAGGGAAGCCTACTTAAGAAGTTAGTGTCAAACTAATCCAGAAAATAATTACCTGTAAGTGCAGAACTTCATTTAATGGCATCTTCTTCATGTGAGGAACAGTCAGAAGTTGGGACGGTGTTTGTCCAAAATAAGCAATCTGATCTTGTGTAGCCCGCTGTTGCACCTTTACTTGTCACGCATGTAAGAAAGTAAGAAGTTGAAAAAAGGTAAGATATAGAGAAATATCACACACCACAAAACACGCAAGAAAAGCAACCAATCTAGCAAGGGGTGACCAGTTTATTTTTGCCTAATTGAAATAAAATATATATTTTTGGTATATAAAGAGTAGGACTGCAGTGAAAAGAGATTGAGATAAGCTTGGAGTCTCAGACACAGCAACTGAAAAGAAAAAAGCAAAGCACCCAACGAAAATGAGAATTATTCAATCCCCATGTCTGTGAAGATGACTTCCTCAAAGCAACCATGTGCTAGACACCAGAATAATCCCAAGTGGAAAACAACCTTGACCAGCAAGTTTATGGACATAAATTTCCATATAAATGGGAGTTTTCATCAGAAGACACTAAATCCTAGTTTTTCAATTGAGATTCTAGAATAATTTAGTTCAACTTTTGGAAAAAAAACCTAAAACCCACCTTGAAAAGAGATAAAGCCTGAAAAAGTTTATAAAGAGCTACCTCACCTTACTGACAGGTTTTGTAAATATGAGTTAGGTCCAATTTAAAACCTAATAAGGTATCAAAGCCAAAAGGTTTGGACCACTCTTCATATTATCCACGCACAAAGCCCAATAATGTTTGGCGTGAGACAGTTTATTGGAAACATAAAAAAGGGTAGCTCCATTGTGTAAAAACACGGATTCTCTCATAGAAGCTGTCTTCTTTCTCCACCCATAACGTGTGATACAAAATACTAGAATTAGCATACATTTCAATCCTTTAGCCAAAGAATTTAATTCACATAACTTCTGTAAAATATTCTTATTTTTATGACCATTTCTCTATCTTTGGGAGTTGGGATTGTGTTTTACTCAAGCAACCAATTGAATTGAAAATATGTAGAAGAAAAGGGGACACACCGGGTCTGAAATTTTATCAATATCCACTGTCCTTTCATATGTAATATAAAAGAAAACATTATCTGCTTCAATAGCCTCTTTTCCCTGTTGCTTATACCTGTAGGGTCCAAGTCATTAATACAATCAGGTGTAAATTGTTATGGAACAATCATAAAGTGAAAATTTGAAAAGGAAGGTTATACATCTCTTATTGATGGTACAAAACAAATAAAATCATGAATGAACAAGAGGAAGCCTTGAAGCCGGTGAAAGGTTGCACAACACCAAATGCAGTGGGAAGAGATACTGAGAAGTAGGAAAAACCTACCCAAATATGAGGTCAATCCACTCATGCAAATGAGCAGATACATACTCACTCTCCAGAGCCATCCTGTGCTTATGCACAAAATCAACTGGATTCTCAGCCCAAGCAGGAAGTCTTACAGAATCTGGTAATGCAGAAGTAAATAACAAAAGAGTTACAATATATGTGTGAAATGTCTTCTGAAAAAACTATCCGTGGAAAACCTTAATGAGCATACCAAGCTTTTCCCCCAACTGTGTTGTTCCAAAATCAATTGAATTTTCATTTGTGAGGACCTCAGGAAGGTAAAATAGCTCAGGAACCTAATATGTTGAGATTGTAAAATGAAAAGAAAAAAACCCCCTTAAGATGTTTCAATAAAAATATAATAATCATATAAGATATATGTTCTAAACAAATTTCAAGTCCATTAATGCTTAAACTTATAAAAAGATACAGAATTTTTTATTAGCGATAATGTAATACGTTAATAAAACATTGGATAGTATTATGTAATTACAGTACTTATTATAACTGTAAAGCTTTGTATTGTTTTAGTCTTCTTTATAATGTACTTATGATATGATATCCATGTCTCTCATTCTCTATTATCTCATTTTGATATCTAGAGCCTGACAAAAGGCAACTCTAATCAGGAATACCTGGTTGACCCACTATCCATCATGTAAGACCTTTATTTCAATACCCCTGTTCAATGTCTAGTTAACCATCTCCACCACTGTCCAATTCATCAAGGTAGGGCAAATTAGTGACTGTGTGTCTTGACTTTGTTCGACAAGCCCTTCCATTGTTTGCATGGTAGTGAATTGTCCTCACATCATACATGCCCAATTACGACATCCAATTCTCAGTAAAGTCCACATTATTGATTATTGTAATGAGTGGCTGGTATAGGATGTGGATTGACTTAGGGAGGTGTTGGCGATGCGGCTTGGGCTAGTGTGAGCCATCGAGAACCGTTAGTGTTCTCGACTCACTACAGTTGGTCCTAATGAAGACGAGGAAGAGGAAGGGGTGTTGGAGGATGAAGAACAAGTGTTTGAATCAAGTGGTGAACAAGATAATTGATACAGAGCAAGACATTAATATGGCATAGACTTTGCAGCCACCACCCTATATGCTAGCTTGCCAATTCCACCACCCTACTATTGACAATAAGGCCAACAAGCCACCATGTTTGACATTTACTAGATTGTGTTTCCGTTGATGTATTAATTATCAGTACTATTTCAGCTACCATATGGCCTCTAGGATTGCTATAAATAAGGTCACTTCCTTCATGTATCATCACAATTTGAAATATATAAAAACTTGAGTTTCTCATTTGGGAGTTAGAGAGTGGATTCTCTCTTGGTTTCTGAGCCATTTTGGCATCAGAGCAAGGTTCCAAATCCGGAGTTGAGTTTGAGTGAAAGAATCAACCGAAAGTTTGAGTTTTCTAAGGGTGTTCTTAACGAAAAAGAGCTGTCACCTTCGAAACTCTACTTTGCGGCCATTTTTTTGCAAAACTAACGCCGCCATTGCGTTCGGAAGGCCGAAAAACCTTGGGCTGGAGGTTTTTGTCACCAACGGAGCTTCCACGAGCCACCAAATGCCTCACCAGAGTTCTCGCCGGACCACCACCCGCCGCAACAAACCACCACCGGAAGTCTAGAGGTTGAAGACGACAATCAGCAGCCACATCAGCTGACACGTGTCACTTTCGACCAATAATTTACTGACACGTGTCACCTTGACACATCACCCCTGACCTATCCAGTCATCGACAAGTCAGCCACTACATCCCTGCCACGTGTCACCTAGTGCCACGTCATCACCCAGTAATCCAAAATTCCCCGAAATTACAAAATTGCCCCAAAACGTTTTTGAAATTGCAGATTTGCCCCAAAACTTTCTGAAATTATAAAATTACCCCTCAACTTTCAAAATTTGCAGATTTACCCCTTTACTTTTTGAAATTGCGAAATTGTCCCCATTCTTTCTGGAATTACAATTTTAACCCTGTTGAAAATTGTAATTTTTTTAAGAAATCCTTTCTTTTAGTGCTATTATCATAGAAAATTTCTATTATGCTCTGTGGTTGCGGTTTAATCTGATCTTCCACATCAGAAAAAAAATTATTCTATTTTATAGTACTTATACCCATTTCACCCTTTAAAAAAAATGCCTCCAAGAAAAAACGACCAAACACTTAGGGATATTCAAATGGAAGAAATGAGAAGACAAATCCAACAGTTACAAGAAACTGTAAATGCACAACAAGCACAATTGGAAGCCCAACACATGCAATCAGAC
>Ga0228711_1005358_pt1 | contig 19529 bp, 6 predicted proteins | sample MedpolnodulmetaG_2_FD_177996 | JGI IMG/M metagenome (GOLD analysis project Ga0228711, IMG submission 177996) | Root nodule microbial communities from Medicago polymorpha collected in Santa Monica, California, United States - brown nodules | ecosystem: Host-associated > Plants > Roots > Nodule... | reverse complement strand
GATAATACTTATGTGTACGCTTACTCCTTTGTCCTAATATCTATATTGATCTCAAGGCATAGATTTTGTCACCCTTGTATAGATCAATATTTATATTTCTTGACTCCGAAATATACTGAATTACGAAAAAGTCCAATATCTTATATTGACTTAGTTCGACATGGCCATGCAGTTTTACAGTCATATTTCATCAAGAGGCCTAAAGATATATAACTCCTGTTTATGAGGAGGGACAAATCCCATCTAGGACACTCATGTCCCTCAGCATGATTCATCAAGTACTCATCAACCAACGTTATGGTTATCATTTTACAGACAACGTTAGAATGGCAACAAAGCACTTGAGTCCACATCTAGGGATCAAAGTGGTTTCAGGTCTAAGAGTGATATACACTATTATCATTGTGAGAATATCTTATGACAATTTCATAACATACTATATAGTATTCTCACAGTGGGTCAATCCAGTATAAATATTACTCCTAATATTTATACCTATGTATAGACTTAATATCTCATATCTATGACCCATGAGATACTGTCATCAGTCTACATACATAATAGTCTCGACGCTTTATTATTATCCTTCTTCATATTAAAGCTCGACTACAGATATATTTAAGAATAGCGTTCTTTATGACAATGTAATCTCATGATTAAGTCACACTTAATATATTATTACATGAACTATCTATTATAAGGGCTTTATTAACATTACTATAAATATAATAAAGATTGCCATATATTTATTCAATAATAAAAGTCATGATACATAAGATAAGTTCAACATAAACTATTGGCCTTTAGGGCTTACACCAATAGCCCCGCCCCGATTTTAACGGGGAAAAGCCGATGTAATTGGGTCTGGGTGCGGGAAAACCCGGAGTTTTAATACGAGGATGGGTCGGGCGGGGGATACTCACACCCGCCCCGCCCCGTTTGTTTTAATTACTTTTTTACCTCTATTTTTTATAATCATATTACTCATATACCCTTCTTAATCTTAACATAGCAAGTACTGATGTTATGATCTAAATCTTTTAGTCATGTTACTTAGATTTTTTTATTGTGATGTTATGATCCCTAATGATTTTAGAAGCTTTTTGTTATTAGCTCTTTTTGTTATTGTGATTTTTTTATTTTACAGTTTTCGCGGGTGGGGCTGGGGCGGGGCCGGGGAAACCCGTCCCCGTTGGGGGTAGGTCTGGGTGTAAAATTTCTATCTCCAACGGTTTTGGCCTTTTGAGGGCGGGGCTGGGTACAGTGAAATGGGGGCGGGGGTGGGTATGTTAAAACTCGCCCCGTCTCGTTGCCATGTCTACTTGGCGGCCATTATAGACCTCAATAATCTTAAGAAAGATACAACTGACTCACATTTGGTTGTATTTGCATTCATTGATTGCCATCGGTTAAGGAAAACTCACCTAACTCTATATTGTTTGTCCGCGATTTTGGCCAACTTTTAATTTACTTTTAGATGTAAACAATAACCTAAGGAAAAAAAATTCATATTCTGTCCAAGACAAATTTTAAAACGGGCATTAGTGTAATCTTTATTAATAATAATTTTCTCTTCCTCTTTTTCTTAAAGTACCTTGTATCCGTTTGAAATGAAATATCAATAACAACGGGTTTATATATATATATATATATATATATATATATATATATATATATATGTATATATATATATGATCAAATTACATCGATGAAATGTTATACTAATATTACACCGTCAATATCAATTACTCGATACGTACTTTTTAAATTTGGCCATTAGATCGTAAGTTTTACTCGATACAAATTTTACACAAATCTAAAATCATTTTAGAAAGTTGCTTTTTTGACATCAAAAACTTCCTAAAAACACAAGTAAAATACTTTAATGTTCCCAACATTAGTTAACTACCGTCGAGGACCCGACAACAGTTAACTACCACCCCAACGGTAGTTAACTACCGTTGAATTCATTTATTCAATTCACAGTGTACAACACTTGTTCAGTTTGATTGATCCTTGTTTCTAATTTATTTATTTATTTAGTTCTTCTTCCCCTCTCTCTTTCATCCTTCCTTTCCTTCCTTATGGGTTCCAACATATGATTCTTCTCCTGTAAAATTAATTAAATGGTGCAACTTCTTTTCTAGTAAAACACTGCAATTCACCAACTCAAACTCAACATAATCTGCAACTTTTATAGAAAATATTGAAATCTAAAATCATTTCTCCAACTGTAGATTGATTGAAAAACAAATAATATTTGAAGGATTGCACTCTATTACAATCCTAGAAGCTGTTTTTTTTAATTCATGCAATAAATTGGACCGGTGAAAAAAAGAAAAAAAAAACAAATATGTTTGATGGTTCTCCAATTGAATCACAAATAACATAGCCCATGTTCTTTTCCACTATTTGTATCTTCACTGTACAAGGGGGAGTTGTTGATTACTGAGTTTTTTGAAGTAGTTTTGTTTCTAGTTCTAAGTGGAAAAGGAAGAAGAAAAAAAGATTTAGAAAATGAGTAGGCTGTATAGGCATAAATTAAAATGAATTCAGCGGTAGTTAACTGCTATCAGGTCCTCAACTGGGGCATTTAAGTATTTTAGTTGTATTTTTAAGAAGTTTTTGATGTCAAAAAAGCAATTTTCATAATTTTACATGTTATTGAGTCTTTATAAAAACACACGAACCCTTAATCTTGGTGGGCTTTAGTAACATATCAAATGATTTCAAATTTGTGTAAAATTTTACATTGATGATGATTTATATCCTCTGAAGCCCCGATACTTCAAAATGGATGACGTATCGTATCCCCTGCGTATCCTGCATCGATACCTGCATGATACTTCCCGATACGTATCAGAAGAGTATCCGAAGATTAAATTTTATTTAAAAAAAAAATAATGATCTACGTATCATGAGAGTATCCAATAATTATCCTGCACCGATACCTGCCCAGATACTTCCCAATTAATGTTAACTAAAATAACTTAACTCTTGAGTACTGATGTGTTCTTTTCTGGATATAGTGCTTCTTTTTTGGATCAATATAGTATAACACTAACATTGTTCTTATTGGATATAGTATAACACTGATGGTGCTCTTTTTGGGATATATTGTGTATGTAATTGACTAATTATTACTCTCTTAATCATCAATATTATTTATATTTATGTTGATGTGCTACGAGCCTATGACTGGTTTCTTTTGTTTGTTAATATATTTGCATATTAAAAAAATGGTTATAATTATATAATTTTTTTTATTAACGTATCCCAGCCATATCGTATCTTAATTTTTGAGATTTTTCCATATCGGTGCAGTATTGTATCCGTATCGTATCTCGTATCCGGGCTTCATAGTCTATATCACTTAAATTTACAATGCAATGGTCAAATTTAAAAAATATATATTAAGTAAAATGATATTGAACAATGTAATATTACACTAGATCTCATGTGTGTGAGTGTGTGTGACAAAAAGTTCATTTATTTGTTCTCGTGAGTTTAACTCAGTTGGTATGGACAATGCATAATATATGCAAGGTCTGAGGTTCAAACCTCGGCCACCGCAAAAAAAAAAATTCATTTATCTAAAAATATCTAAAATACCAATAGGTTCAATTATTTATTTAGTTTTTGACAAAAAGTTCATTTATTTAAGAATATCTAAAACGTTTATTTATGTATATTTGTAGCATATCTAAAACTAAAATCCAAACATACACATGTCGATATATAAGAGGTGTTTAACTTGCAATAAGACTTTAGTGGGACCAAACATTATCCTATCCTCAAATCCTTTGTCCCATAATGTAACATTGTGGTCTCAAATCTTCTTCGAAATTTCATGGATCACATTCAAATTCTCTCTATAAACAAACACTCTTCTCAAAAATTCAATTTTTTCTTTTCATATTTCAGGAAAAAAAATCAACTAAATTACACCAATATTGCTTTTCATATTTCTTCACAAATTCCATTTCATATATACTTGTTAACCAGCTCATCAACTTTCATTGCAACATGTCTCATATGATTCATATCTGGTGAAAAACTTTATCTTTCTTTAGTTCTTTCTTATTACATTAAAATGTTACATTTATACATCACTTGTATCTTATCTTATTACTAGAAGTGAATAAATAGGTTACAAAGTGTATTTTTAGTTTTAGCAACATAACATGATACTGTCACTGAAAGGATGACTGGGACAATTGTCCTTAGCCAAACCCATTTTTCATCACTACCAAGTAATCAACCCCATAGTATTGAATTGAACAATAGTTTCAATGAAAAAAGGTGGTTATGTTTACTCAAAAGATGCAATAGTATGGAAGAATTTAAGCAAGTTCATGCCCATGTTTTGAAATGTGGCTTTATCTTTGATTCATTCTGTATGAGCAATCTTGTTGCAACTTGTGCTCTAACAAAATGGGGTAGCATGGATTATGCTTGTTCAATCTTCACTCAGATCGACGAACCGAGTAGTTTTGACTATAACACAATGATTAGAGGGAATGTTAATAACATGAAATTAGAACAAGCTTTGTTGGTTTATGTTGATATGATTGAAAGAGGTGTTGAGCCTAATAAGTTCACTTATCCTTTTGTTTTAAAGGCTTGTTCTTTATTAGGCGCGCTCGACGAAGGGGTTCAGATTCATGGACATGTTTTTAAGATGGGTCTTGAAGGTGATGTCATTGTGCAAAATAGTTTGATCAACATGTATGGTAAATGTGGGGAGATAAAGAATGCTTGTGATGTATTTGATGGAATTGGTGAAAAGAGTGTTGCTTCATGGAGTGCTATTATTGGTGCTCATGCTTGTGTAGAAATGTGGAATGAATGTGTAATGCTTCTTGGGAAAATGAGTGGTGAAGGAAGGTGTAGGGTTGAAGAAAGCACACTAGTTAATGTTCTCTCTGCTTGCACTCATTTGGGTTCTCCTGATCTTGGAAAGTGTATGCATGGGATTTTGTTGAGGAACATTAGTGAACTTAATGTTGTTGTGAAAACTTCATTAATTGATATGTATGTCAAGTGTGGATGTCTTGAGAAAGGTTTACGCGTATTCGAGAATATGTCGGAGAAGAATAAATTTTCTTACACTGTAATGATATCTGGTCTTGCGATTCATGGACGTGGTAAGGAAGCTCTTGAAGTTTTCTCAGAAATGGTGGAAGAAGGTTTGGCACCAGATGATGTTGTCTATGTAGGTGTATTGAGTGCTTGCAGTCATGCTGGTCTTGTTGACGAGGGTCTGCAATGTTTCAAAAGGATGCAATTTGAGCATAAGATTGGACCAACGGTTCAGCATTATGGTTGCATGGTGGATCTGTTGGGAAGATTTGGGATGCTAAAGGAAGCCTATGAACTCATAAAGAGCATGTCAATCAAGCCTAATGATGTGATTTGGAGGAGCCTTTTAAGTGCTTGTAAAGTTCATCATAACTTAGAAATCGGTGAGATTGCAGCTAAGAATCTTTTCACGCTGAATCAAAGCAACTCAGGCGATTATTTGGTACTAGCTAATATGTACGCAAAGGCGCAAAAGTGGGATGATGTAGCCAAGATCAGAACAAAATTGGCCGAAAGAAACTTGGTACAAACACCAGGGTTTTGTTTGGTTGAAGCAAAGAGGAAAGTGTACAAGTTTGTTTCACAAGACAAGTCTATACCTCAATGGGACACCATCTATGACATGATTCACCAAATGGAATGGCAGTTGAAATTTGAAGGGTACATACCAGATACATCACAAGTTTTACTCGATGTAGACGATGAAGAAAAGAAAGAGAGATTGAAATTTCATAGTCAGAAGTTAGCAATTGCTTTTGGATTGATACATACATCTGAGGGATCACCATTAAGAATAATGAGAAATCTTAGGATGTGTAGTGACTGTCATACTTACACTAAATATATTTCCATGATCTATGAAAGGGAAATAACTGTAAGAGATCGTCTTCGTTTCCACCATTTTAAAAATGGAAGTTGTTCATGTAAAGATTACTGGTGAATTTCATTATGATTATGATTATTTTGTTCTTAAGGTTCTTTTAGAAATTAAGGGTGGATTCTCCTGCATCAATTCACATTTCTCGTACACATTTGTTATTGTTGTTATGTCCTTATATTTTCACTGAAGAAAGAAAAAACAATGGTCTTTCATTGCAAATCTAAAAAGAAATAATCTTCTGCACTTAATAAAAATCTTCATATAAAATATATTAACACGGTTATAAAATAATCAAGTATAAGTCTATTGATTATATCATGGAGAGTTTAACTGACAATGATCATCTTAAGGGATGCTTACCAACGAGACCAAGGTTAATGGCAAAAGGGGTGCAATGTCCCGGTAGTTGATCTCTTTGTGAACATAGCATGGAGAACGAGTGACAAATTTATAGGACCTGATAAAGGGATATGCGATCTTCACATAGCATAAGGTTGCACAGAATTGATCATTCAATTGCTGGACATTCTGAACATATAACACAAGCTTGATTTTGTTGCTCTACTTTGATGCTTGTGTAAAAGAATGAATAAGAATATTTGGGAGGATGTGGAGCAAAGGCTGGCTGTTTCTTTCATGCTGCTGCAAGATTTCCTGCATAATTGGCAGCAGGTCTGCTACAGGGAACCACAGTGAATCAAAGCAGGAGGACGTACCAAGATGGAGCAATCCAAATGCTGGTGAGTTGAAATGCAACGTGGACGCTGCGGTGGTTACTAACCAGAACATATTTGGAATCGGCATGTGCATCCGTAACGATCATGGTCAATTTGTTATTGCAAAAACAGTTGTACTTGTGCTTGATGGTGTCCCTTTATCCCAAGAGGTTGAAGCTTGGGGTCTTGCTGAGGCGATCAAGTGGATTGGAGAGTTGGACTTTGACAAGGTTTCAATTTAACTAGATCGTAAACCGGTGGTTGATGACATTTTATCCAAATCCAAACTACCAAACTGAATTTGTTCTTATTTTCAATCATTGCAGAGCCTCTCTTAGTCGATACCCAAACTTTGGTTTAAGTTTTATACGGTCGCAAGCTAACTATGTCGCTCATAAGTCATAAATTTGCCAAAAAAAATTCGTACAAGTATTGCCAAATTTTATATGAAATGAAATGAGTTAATTTTGATACCGTAAAAAAACAAAAAGTTTGTATGATAATACAATATTAATTATACATTTATAGAAGCAAATTTAATTTCAAAACCAATTGAAATAGTGTTTCATACACTTTACCATAAAATTTTCTTAAATAAGGGTCTGTTCTTATTATTATATTATTAAACCTATAAATTAGTAATTTATACATTCAAGTTTAGATTCAAAGATCCATGATTCTAGTCTTTTTAATGTTTTTGGAGGAAGATAAATGTAATTTATACACTAAAAGTTTTTGTATTGGTAAGATTTTCTCTACCTTAAATTGAGACATCATCCTGTCACCCTAAATTTATCTCATAAAAGAAATTAAATAAAAATAGTTTTGAAATTTCATATCATAACAAAGTGAATTATGGACATATTTGCTTCTTTTTTTTTAATATAAAAAAAAAAAGAAGAGTTTTTTGAATATAACAGCTGAACCAACGCAAGTGCGAAACAGTGTCGTCGTCCTCTTCTTCCTCCATCAGCATCGTTCTTTCTAGGGTTCGCAACACAATTCCATTCGAGTGAATCACGTGCCTGCAACTGAAAGATGCAGAAATTGGGAGAATTCAAATTACCTCATTTCTTCAATTACCCACCTTACTTCACGTAATTCCCCTTTTTTCCTTCTAATTCATTTTTTAATTTTCAAATTTACCAAAACTAAATATTAACTTTGTTGGTTAATTCCTTTTTTGTGCATATTCAAATCAACCAAGTAACTTTATTTCATATTTAATTTAAAATTTTCATTTTTTTCCCTCTTTTATTGATGCATAATGCTAATTGTTATGATTTGTTGATAGTGAGAAAGTGATTGATTAGGATTGTGACGTTGGTTTCTTCTTTTCAGTTTGCAGCCAGTTAGGGACACTAGAGAAAAGCAGATACAGTTATGGAAAGAGCTTATTTTAGATTATTGTAAAACACAAAAGGTTTTTGTGATTGCTCTTGAAGAAGAGTTTCCTCTATTTACAAACACTGTGATTGAAAGTAAGTTTTGATTCAATTTCATGTTTTCTTTATGATTTCTGTGGAGATTGTCGAGTCGATATGTCTTATTGATAAATACTTTGCCTGCTTGGATTCACATATTTGAGTTATACACTGTTTGGATAAATGAATTATTTGCTGATCATGATAAGCACTTATGTATAAGTTATTTCTATAGCAAAAGATAAAATAATGTTAAATTGTTTTCGTATAAGCTTAAAAGTTGTTTTCATAAGTTAGCTATCTCGGAGAAACTATGAAAATTGTTTTCGTATAAGCTAAAAACAGCTTATGAACAGTGTCATAAGCTGTTTTCATAAGTTATCACAAAACTTATATGGTTAATGCTTATACTATAAGCGCTTAATTAAGCTGTTTATACAAACAGGCTTCGGTTTAATTTTGTGTTTTGTTTATTTTCCACTTTTTTGTTGAATGATTGTTTTTAGATTTTCGATAGTGCAGGATCTCTTACTAATGAAGCTAGAGAAGCGTTCCTTTCAGCCTTAGTTTCTGAGGGTATGCTTCATAATTTTTTATTTTTAGATTTGCAATACTTGTAAATTGTAATTGGGTTGAGGGAAAATGTCTCAAGTTTGTTATTCTATTTGACAGGACGAGCGGAATGGATGGATAAAGGACATAGAAAATGTCTTATTCTCTGGCATCGGATTCAAGATTGGGCTGACATTTTACTACAGTTTGTAAGTTTAAATTTCTAGTCTGATAATCACTTAACTAAAATAGGTATTTATTGCCCTGTGATTGAATTTTTTGTGATATTGTTAGGCAAAAGATAATGGATTGGAAGATGGTGTTGTTACAATCGAGGAAATACGCTTTGGGACTGAATCTCAAGGAACAGGTAGTGTGCTGAATGATGCCTGTAGGTTGTATTTAGTATTTTATTTTGAGATATGTCAAATTTGACAATTATATATGTTTTGTTATAGTTGTCTTATCATTTGTTTATGCATGACGGACATTTATCCTTCGACATAATGTTAGAGCTCGATTGTGTCTCACATAATGTGACCTTTGGGTCCTGTACTATAAATTGAAACCTTCTCAAAACAGAAAGAAATGGGTAGAAAAAAAAGATAGAACCTTTGAGCTGTTTCGGATTTGAAAGGTCGGAAAGAATATTGATCTTATATTCACCCTTATGGTATATTATGTCATCAGTTGCATATTTTTGAATTGATTTATTCACCAGGAGCCATGTAAGGTGAAAATCTCATATACTTTTATTTATAGACTAGTAGTATGTAATCTAAGAACCATACACTACAACAATGAAATTAACCATTATAGGTGGTGGGAATAAGCTTAAGACAAAATGGACAGCAACCACGACAATCTCATGTCAGCAAAAGATGTGCCAATAAAATTATAGGCCATTAGCCCACTAGCTGTGGCTCCCATGGTCTGCTTATTTCAAGAACATTTTTACTTATGGTGGAGGAGTGATTGTTTTATATTTTAAATATAAACGGAATTGAAATAAAAAAGTGTAAATTGTGTAACTTTTAAGTTACTCAAAAGTAAGTTGGTGTATGATCTGATTCTTCACGATTACTTTAAAATAGTAATCGTTTCCTCCTTTTCTAATGAAATAAGGCGGGGTTTTAATTTTTTATTTTTTACTAACTTTTAAGTGGAGTTGAGACCATAATTATATGCTGAGCGCACACGCACGCACAAAATCTAGTACGGCATAGGCCTAGGGATATAATGTAACAGATTTTGAAAATTGCCAGACACGGCACGACCGTATTAATCACATAACGGCTAGTATAAAATTATTAATGTGAAAGTATGAAAAGTCAAATATAGTGTGATTCGATATTTTGAATTTTAAAACTAGTCATTGTAAACGTGATAAAATACTTTTGATCTAATTAATGTGTTATTTCAATCTAAATTGATATGAAAATTCAATAACTAAAGTGAGAAATTGTAAAATATGAAGTGTGTCTCCAGTTATATAAAATAAAGCGGAATCAATTCCAAAATAATGGATATGTTTTATTGGTGAATGTCATGTTTCCTTGTAACTATCGACTCACATCATCACTTCTGGTCTGTGCGCCAGGATAGTATTCATGTAGCTTATAGGAGAACTTCATGATGCACTGAATTCAAAAGCAATTGTTTTTCTAAGTAGTAGCATAACATAGGTTGTGTAATTTCGTAACATATGTTATAAACATCATATGGTGCCAACTGCCAAGTAAACTGGCTTATGGACCCCATCCAAGAAGTGGCTGACATTAACTTCACATCGTTTTTGAGTGCGGTCGCTTATTGTCAGATAGCCCTTGACTTACTTCACAAACTTACATTTGTACATTTATCAGCTGTCCTATAACTTCAGGGCGTTTTTTTTTATTATGCTTACATATATTGTTAGTTTCTGCATGCTGGACCATGCAATTGTTTTGACATTGGCTCTCGTTGTTTTTGATATACTGCAGAACTTCACGGGATAGACAGAACTATTTTGAATCGTGCATTGAAAATATTAGAACAGAAGGGAAAGCTTGTGGTATTCAAAGGAACTTCAACAGATGATGAAGGAATTAAGTTTTCTGTATAATTTTTGTGTGTGTGTGTGTGTGTTAATCTGTTGAATCTTGAGGAATTTCAAATGACATCCTTGGGAGATCTTGTTGTGCCTATTTGAATTGCCGAGTGTCTTATCGGACAAGATAGCTAAAGATCAAGCTTGCGTCACTTGCTATCATCTATTATTTTGGGATCTTGTTTTGCAAGTGTTTGGCTTTGTTGCATAGACTTGGTTAAGCTAGTGAAACTACGTTCCTTGTGACATCATGAAATCCATTAATGGGAGTCTGGGTTCCAAATATTTTATGTCCTCTCCATTTAATAGATACAGATTGTTCCAATAAATTGCTGGACCATTGACATTTTATGAATTGTGTACTGTTTTACTCGATTAACATTGATGGCCATTTGCTTTACAGTAAACCCGATTTCTTGATGTGTCACAACATTCAAATACTTGTTCTGTCTGCAATGTGTATCAATAACCGTTCACTGTTTTTAAAAAGTAGATAGAAGGCTACAATACAAAATGGGAGTGTGAAACAAAGATACAAATAAAATTGAAGAAAACTGAGTTGTTCGTAATTGGCTTAATTTTGGTATTTCTTTATTTACTCATTTGGCTTGCATGATCTCTTGGAAATATGTTCGTTCATTGGCAAGTTGCTTAGTGGAAATTAACATTAACTACAAAAAAAGATTAGATAATTTTCAACTTATAATAGCAATACATATGAACCAATCTCGAATTGGTTGATTTATTATGATGTACCAAACTTACAAATGTAACTTACAATACAATGTGTTGTAGTTGTAGGTGCTGATCTCTACTTAAAATGTTCATAAACATCTCAAAATCCATAATTTTCACCCAAGTGCTACCCCATCTATGACACCTATCATAGTGTACGTACATTTTGTACATTTATGATATTTCCCTTCTCGGGGACGAAAAATAGGGGTTAGTATTCGACAATTGCCAGTTGTAGTGATGATCGCCGACATGATCTTATATACAAATATAAGAAAATGTTGCAAGCAAACCCTAGAAAAACCCTAGGTTTGGCCATGACTTTTTACTAAAATGCCCCCACATGGGCGCCAAAATGCAAGGCAATGTGACATTTCTATCCATTAATGATATCCAACAATCAAACCATGTCATTTGTATCATAGTTTCTTCTATGAAACTACCTCTATTCATTGGTTCAATTGGCTCAATATTGCATGCTTTCTTCTACATCAAATCTAATTATTACCAAATCTTATGATGCATTCTTAAGCAACAATAAAAGAATTTTGTTAGTCTAGATAATAAAACAATGATTTCGTTGCCACCATATACATAAATGTTACATCTTGAACATAGATAGATGCACTGTTCTATGCACTTTTATCGCCACCCTATAAATAAAAGCTACATGGTAAACTTTGACTTTAGTTAGAAAAATGACAATATTTCAAGTTAACAAAAAAAGTTATACATCAAGACATAGAAGTACACTCAAACCATGCCATTTGTATCAAAGTTTCTCATATGAAAATCATTATGCAAATCTTATTATTATCCAAAACTTTGATGCATTCTTATGCAACTATAAAAAGATTTTGTTAGCCTAGATAAGAAAACAATGATTTGGTTAAAGGCTACATCTAGACATAGATATGTGCACTGTTCTATGCACATTTATTGCCACCGTATATACATAAAGACTACATGGTAGATTTTGACTTTAGTTAGAAAAATGATGGTATTTCAAATTTAATCTGCTTTTAATTTATTTTGCTCATCATTGATCCGTGCAAAGCGCTTAAAGAGCAATCATAGGAATGTGGGCATAAACCGAGTATAAATTCAACAGATACTCTATACCATAACTATGAAACATAAGCTGACAACTTGTAAAAAGAATTTCTCTTTTCTTCACTAGAGCTAATAATCAAATAACCTTGATACTACTCAGCTATCACGTTTTTCAACTGCGTATTCCTATAATCATATTGAACTACAATTAAATGTAGTAGGCACAAATTGCATGACAAATATGTCCTCAGCAATCTAAAACAAAAATATCATACAAATAAAGTTGAACGACTACTGGCATAAGGTACAAAAGCACCCACAAACTCGTAGAATTGGGAGGAAAGAAGTTCCTTCAATCAAAAGATGGCGCAAGGCATTCATCAACCATATCCACAAGGTTTGGATTTTCAAGTGCAGCAGCTACACGCTCTTTATCATTTAGTTGTTTGTTAACTGCAAACATATTTTTGAACAAGATAAAATGAATATAATAAGTAAGAATTTAAAGAAACATTTGGCAATTCATTGCTCTGCTTCTTCAGAGCATCTTGTGTAAAACAAATAATCATCCAATAAAACAAAGTATCAAATCTAAATCAAAAAATTTCACCCCAAAATAATCTAAATCTAAGGCAATTTTTATGTAAGAGGTACATCAACAGCGTGCTGCGTGCATTGCTTCAAGAAAGAAATGGCAATCACAAAAAACAGTAAGACTTCTCTAGATCAGATATTTAAAGTACTACTGAATATTTAGGTACACAACAAAATCTTCATAAAACAAATGGGTGCAGTATACACACACATAGGGAGAAAAGAGAGAAAGATGAAGAAGAAAAACCTGCAGCTTCAGTTGCATGAGATCCAGGTGCCACTCTGATGTCCACCTAACCAAAATTTAAAAATCATCAAGACAAACATAATCCAAATATTAACAGCATAGGGGTTTCAAAGCTCAGTTGAACATTTCATGCAATCTGTAATTACTTGGAATTTATTCTGTGTTTAAAAAATATGGAGACAATGATAGATTGACAGTATATACTATCATCTGTTGTTAATCAAGAGAGAATAATTTGCCTAATAAGTTTGTCTGCCTAAATTGCTTTCTAATCCCGCCTAAACCCCATGTGTGACCACTTGATCTTTCCTATTCTTATTCCCCTTCGTTTTCGCCACTCGCCATCCACTGCACATCTTCCATAGCCAGCTCCTTCTCAAGACACCATTTTCCCTATATAACAACTCTATCTACTTTGCGCCTGCCCATGCTTCTTCATTTCTTTTTTGTTACTTTCAATATCCTCTTAAATCATTAAATATTTCAATCCCTCCCATCTTACATTATGCAAACAGCCTTCCTCTCAAGAGCCTTATGCGATGACTTAGACAGGAAATACAGAGGGTTTGTTTGAGGTGACACTCCAAACCAAAATCATGTTCCTTTAGCTTCATGGGAATCCATTTGTACTCCTAAGAAAGCTGGCGGATTGTGTTTGAGATCTGCAAGAAATATGAACCTATCCTTCATAATGAAAGCAAGCCAGAACCTATGGGTTAAAGTGATGATATCTACATACAAAAGTGAGAAAGACATCATCCCTAAAATCCAAGTGGAAAAGCAAGGATCAAACTTTTGGAAAGGAGTTTACAAAGGGTGGGGGAAGGTGAACTCCAATATCATCTGGAGAGCGGGTAATGGAGAAAGTGTTAATTTCTTGAGTGACCCTTGGATCCCTCCAGAAGAGAAACCAACTTACTGCTATAAGCCAAATTTCTTCTTTAACTGATTCATATGCAGCCGTTAAGGATTATGTCAATGTGTCTTGTGAATGGTACTTCCTCAAGTTGATTTCTCAGCAACCTCCTCACTGTCATTCAATCAATCACACGATTGAATGTATCAGAGCTTGCCGTCCTCTTATGCCAGATGACATTGAAGACACCATTGCTTGGAAGGCAGCCTCAGATCGTGCTTTTTCAACAGCTAACGCTTTTAATTCTATTTTGCAGGTTCAAAATACATGTAACACAAATGTTTTTTGTTGGGTGTGGAAATGGAAAAGACCAGAACGAATGAAACTGTGTTTCTGGGTTAGATGGCCAAAGCCTAGAGGTATCCTAGTGATAAATGCTGTTATGAAAAAGAGGTATGACTAACAATTATCTCTGTCAGCTTTGTGGGCTAGGAACAACAGAAACTGTTTAGCATAGCTTCAGGGACTGTACTAAGGTCAGAGCAGTTTGTTCACCCTTTATAGCAGATAATGATGCCTCATTCTTTGGAATTGCTGATGCAATTGCTTCGATATAACATAATTTTACAGCAGATAATGATACCTCATTCTTTGGAATTGCAGAGTGAAAAATAATTTATGTTGCTATTATATAAATATAACTATAAATGACTTCATAGTTCCAATCCACTCAGGGTTCCAAATTTTAGAGCTCTTTTCCTTCTTAAATATTTTGGGATAGGCTTGCTTTCTCACATGCTTTGAGGGTTTGAGTTTTAGCTCATGAGATGCTTGAAGGTCGATCTATCTTTATCTGATAATCAAAGACGGATATTCTGTTCTAAGGGGATATTTTGTTGCAGTTTATAATTTCTGTTTTAAGAGGATTTCCTACAGCACCTTATTTCTCTCGATCAGTGAATTGTAAAGATCAAAAACAACAAATTTAAATCAACATGAAAAAAGTTGTGCTGCCTCTCACAAAATATACATCCCATGCGTTTCATATTATTGATTATTCTTTAAGGACTCAGAAAATATTGAGTAAGAATAAGATATCCAGAGCAGTTAAACACCGTGCAATATTAAAGTTATAATTCATACTCTCTTCCCTACCACGTTTTATGTTATGTTATAAATCATCATTGAAAAGGATCAATTCATCTCTCTGCAACTATAAACTAATCTCTCTCTCTAATTACTCTTAGCAATTCACAAGTAAAACAAGTGCAAATACTTCTATCCATTATATATCACCAAGCAACAAAATAGTCCATCTATTAGTAAACTAAATTACATCACTAAACAAAACTCAGAAAAAATAATTAAGAAATTTTTTACCTTGTACCGCGGAGGCAAACTTCTCAAGAGCTTGACCCGTAAACAAAGACCTATAATCGTTGCCATACTACAATGTTCCACCGTCGGAGTAAACGTAACCCTAAATCAAAATAATCCAATAAAACAAACACATCAATCATTCCATAATCCACACCAAGTATAAACCAAATACTTGAAAGAATAAATAAATCACAAGTACCTAACATAACTTTTTTGATCATCAACTTCAACCGCTTCCTCGGTTATCACCTTGAGTTCTTCCAAAGAGTAAGGATGCTCAGGGTCCTTGATATCTCTTATATGATTTAAGAATTGTTAAGGAAATATTAACAATATTAAGACTCTATCTAGATAAACAGCTTAATTTGCAGCTTATAGAAAAAACATCTATCATGATAAGCTATTTCTATAATAAAAGATAAACGATAAAGGGCCCATTTGGATTGGCTTATTTTTGAACTTATCAAAAATAGCTTATGCAAATAAATAAGCTTAAACTTCAATGTTAATTCATAAGTTCTCACCAATGAAAATTGTAACTTCATAAGTTGTTTATTCATAAAATACCTTGGCAAGCTTATGAATGATGCTTCAAAGCTTATTTTATTTGCATAAGCTCAAAAATAAGCCAATGCAAATGGACCCAAAATAAAGTTGAATTGCCTTAGTATAAGCTGTTTTCATAAGCTATCTTGTACACTTAAAAAAATAAGCTGAAAACAACTTATGAACATGCCGCAAGCTATTTTTATAAGTTCTCTCAAATTCTTATGTGAGTAGATAAGCTCAAATAAGTCAATCCAAACATGCTCTTAATCAATTTTTCTTAAATTTCTTAGCAGCTAAATTCAATAAAAGTGATAATGAAACAAAAAATGGAATTTAGAAAGAAAAATAAAAAGGATATCAAAAATCTCTTGTTGATCGATTGGTTCAACTGTGTATTCATCAGCAGGAAGGGATTGAGTTGAACGTTGTTGACGTTGCTTCTTTTCGTATATGACAGGGTTTGCGTTGATTAATCCAGAAACCATTCTCGGAGCGCTGAAATTAGGTCAAAAGAAATTGAATGAAATATAGTTGTATGAATAGGGATTTCAAAATGTAATGCAAGATTGAACGGATTGAGAGAGAATGAAGAGATAGGTGGTTGAGACGGTTACAGTGTTGAGGTAGAGGGAGGGTGACGTGGCGACGGAGGGGACGAATATGGTGGCGGTGGAAGGAGAAGCGGGTAGGTTGCTGTTTGCGTCTGTTTCAAAGATTAACAATTTAAATATGTATTTGTTTAGATTTTGTCAAAAAAAAAATGTATATTTGTTTAGACAACAAAAAAAAAGTATATTTGTTTAGACTTTAGAGAATATTTTTTTTTAATTACCATAATATTATTAATTGATCCAATCCAAGTTTTCATCGCCAATTAATGTGTGACGCATTAAGGTTTGTCCTATCATTTCATTCAAATTTTTTTTTTACGTATGATTAGTAATCAAACTCTTGACCACATGCTTAAGAGACTCAAATATTCCTTACAATTAACATCGATCTATTATCGATGAATAATTTAATTTTTTAAATTGAAAAAAATGTCAGACCAATATAATTTATTTACCAAAATCATTAAAAGACTCCATAAAAAATCAAAATCATTAAAAGACATATACAATGATTTGTACTCCATCTGATTATTTAAGCAAAAAATTAAAAAAAACGTGCACCTCTTTAAAAAGACAGTTGACTACATTTGATTGGTAAAAATAATAATCATGTTCCTTTTTTTTTTCCGATGTTATTTACCAATTTGTACTCGTCAACAACTATTTTGATTAACGAATTTCATAATCTATGACTATTTTATAGTTTAACTACATTGAGGGACTATTGTAGCTACTCATTACACATTCAAAAACAAAAATATTTTTTTTAAAGAATTCGAGGACAAAAATAATTATTCACACTTATGCTATTGATAATTGTAGTTTGCTTATATTTGAGACCAACAATTTTAAAGTTTTTATTTTGAGACTAAACAGAATATTTTCTTGTATCAAAACAACATATAAATTTGTAAATTTTTTTTTGGTTAAGTAGCCTAATGGCTAGAGCTCACACAATTAAATTGTAGAGAAGTGGAGTGTCCAGGGTTCGAACCCTGACCCCTGCATATAATATGCAATATCCCTACCAACTGAGTTAAGCTCACGGGGATATAAATTTGTAATTATATGTTGTGAAATTTGAGAAAATGATTAAATTAATTGATATTTTGCAAATTTTGTTAACAATAGTCTATTTAATATTACACTTTTTTTTAGGGGTATTTAATATTAGACTTGACAAATGATATCGGTGATAATTTGGAGCAACTCCAACACGGGTTCACTCTTACCAAGTTTGAATCTAAAATTGTATCATTCACGAGTTCATTGTTGGAGGAAGTCGACATCTTGAAAAGTCGCTCGGACCAATGTGTCTTAAAAGGAGTTTTTTTTGTTGTTAAAAAGCAAAAGACAAAAGAAAAGATGACAAAAAGATAGAAAACACTAAGCTTTAGGGAACCAAGTTTCTATAAAAGATTGCGGCAAGAAGGTCTAAAATGTCAACTGGAGGGGAGAGTTGGACTATGATATCAATGCTAGAAGAAACATCTAGCTTAGCAAGGAAATTTGCACAACTATTTTCTTCTCGAAGGGTGTAAACGATGCGAACATGTCAATCTTAATGAAGAAGGTTTGATGTCTTAGACCAAACTCACATGTAGGCATGGCAATGGGGCTGGGTGGGGACGGGTTTTGCCTTCCCATCCCCATCCCCTACTTCATATACTTACCCGTTACCCTACCCAAACTTAACAGGGATGAGAAATTGAATCACATCCCCGTCCCTAATGGGTTCAGGTATTCCCGCCCCATCCCGTCCCGGTAGTGAATCAATTTTTTTTAATAAAAAATAATTTTATTAAGCTTCAATGGTAATGTTGTAATCCATTATCCAATAATTTGCGCTCATTTTAGCATTTCCTTACCGAATAATTCAGTTGCTTCTTTAACTATCAATGAAAGTTCTTATATCATGACAATTATCAAACCAAATAATATGACATATCATTATCAACTCCCTCAACAAGAACAAAAACATGACCTTTCTACATTCGGGTAGAGTTTGAGTATGGGTTCGGGGTGGGTACATATATCCCTGTTACCTGTCCCGTACCCGTATTTTGAAATCGGGAAAAACCCAAACCCAGTCAAATCGGAGAAAACCCATCAAATCAGGGTTGGTTTGAGCGGGTACCCATGGACACGGGTTTTGTTGCCATGCCTACTCACATGTTTGCCAAACATTGGCGTTTGAGAAGTATTGTCATGGTGATTCAATTGTTTAACCAACGTAAGCCTCTGATGTATTGCATGAAGGTCAACATGTAGAATATCAAAAGATCCTAAAAGTAGCTCTGAGAAACCGGAGATTCATGCCCTGAAAGGATGACGAAGCAAACTACCAAATCTAACTCTGATTTGGCTGCCAAGGCAATCGCCCTAAACATTGAGAGTAATGCAAGATTGATCAGAGGAGTTTCATTTAACCAATTTATCCTTATGTCTCGCATGAAGAGAACTAGAGAAGCAAAAGAACCGCTGTTGCACCATGACCACCAAACAATATTGGAAATTTTAGTGCAACTATGTGTGTGCATCCTTACTTTTCACACATCTTATTTCTCTCTATATCTCTCCTTTTTTCACTTCACAAATTTATCATATACTAGACCATTGACCCGTGCTGACGCCCGGGTCATATAAGAGAACAAATACAGCGGAAATAAGAAAGTAAAAACTTTACTTGAATCGAAAAAATAGTATGATTCAGTTCATAAAATTAATTGCCGCAAACGTTTTTAATGTACAATATTAAACA
>Ga0228711_1005355_pt1 | contig 19533 bp, 9 predicted proteins | sample MedpolnodulmetaG_2_FD_177996 | JGI IMG/M metagenome (GOLD analysis project Ga0228711, IMG submission 177996) | Root nodule microbial communities from Medicago polymorpha collected in Santa Monica, California, United States - brown nodules | ecosystem: Host-associated > Plants > Roots > Nodule... | reverse complement strand
ATTATTATTATTATTATTATTATTATTATTATTATTATTATTATTATTATTATTATTATTATTATTATTATTATTATTATTATTATTATTATTATTCTTATTATTATTATTATTATTATTATTATTATTATTATTATTATTATTATTATTCATCTTTTGCTTTGATTATTTTTGTGAATTATGATTTACTTGGACTTGGACAAATATTGTGCTCTATTATTTCCCTTATCCTTCAACTACAGACATATAAATTAAAATGTGTCAGATTTCGACGTTGATCTTAAAATTTTGGCTTTTAAAACATTCATATATAATTCATCTCATGTTAAAAAAATCTAAACACCTAGCTTAATATACAACAAAAAGATAGAGAAGTAATCAAAGAACCAGCCACACCCTTTCTTCTCCCATACCATATCCTTCAAAGACACATTTTATAGTTTTCATATATTCCTATTCATAATCAAGTCATGACAGAAACATGCAATAGTTTTTTTGATCAATTAACATGCAATAGTTTGAATTGAGTTTATGAGAATAGTTTCATCTGCTTGTAGACAAATGCAGAGATGGAACACCGTGCACACTTTATAGGTGGTGCGCAACATAAGCAATCCATCGCATTTGGACCCAACAAAATGTGCCTTTGGTATCACCTACATGGAATTTTAGGTCTCAAAGTAACCCGTCAAGGGATTTGAATCCTCATAATAAATTTCCATATTGGAGGAAAATGTGTGAATTTAATTAGGGTTTCACCACTTGTGGGATTGAGGTATGGGGCTTTTATAGCGCGACATGCAGCCCTCAAAGCCGCGTCAAGCAAATGAGTCAAACATGAGAAAGCGTGTTCTAACAATCAACATGTTTTTATACCTTTTATGTTTGACACTTTTGGCTTCCTAGCACCAGATGTTGTTGTCCTCCTACATAGAGTTCAAAGGGTAATGCATAGCAATATTATGTATTTTAGGTTCATGAATGTTGTGTTTATGAAGATTGGTTTTGTCATCCAAAAAGGTTTAACACACAACTTGTTGCTTGTTTGTTTTTCACTCATGTGTAAATTTTTGTATATATACACCCTTCCGTCACTAATATAAGCAAAAATCTACTTTTTAGGTTGTTCATTCAGTTTATGATGTATGTAGTCTTTATTATGTCATATACATAATTTATTGTATGAATCTAAAAAGTATATTTTTGCTTATAATAGTGACCGGAGGATGTATTAATATTCATATATTAAAAGTTAGCTTTAGTTAGATTCGATGAGTTTTTAATGGTGAAATCTCATCAATAAAATCTACTCGTATTTATTTTATAGTTAGATTCGGCAAGTTTTTAATGGTGAAATCTCACACATAACTCATAATAAATTTCAACGCAAAAGATTCAAATTTCACACCAACAAATTAAAAAACTTGCTTTTTTTTAGTGAGTGATGAATGATTTTTAAATCCTCACTTCAGATTATTTTCCTTAAATTATAAATATGAAATAGGATAAGCCTTAGTCATTTCGAATCCTTTCCTGATATGAAAATTTTCACAAGTACTAGAGAATAATCTCCCCCAATGGCTCAGCTAGTAAGAAGATTATTTATTTCCTCTTGGCACATTATTTGCAGCAAACAAGGTAACAACAAAGGAACACAATTTCTATTATTGACTTGTAATTTAAGGAGTTGAGAATACAGTACCTCCCATATTACACCAAAACTAGTCTTAATTTACAACTGCCAATGCATATAAGATATAACACCCTTTTCATTGTTGACAAAATAGCAACAAATCATGTATATGAAATATTTGGAATATTTTTCGACATTGATTCCATCTATAATCTAACATATTTGCAGGCAAAATGTACAATGCTTCAACCAAAGTTCATCAAAATGTACCACTGAAAATCATATATCACAAGCGGTTCAAGAAAATTCAAGACGATTTCATAGATCGACACCCTCATCGAGACCTTTGGAACCGATCATTACATTTGAATCGATTTGTTTGTCAAATTTCTTTTTCCTTCTTGCTTCAAACTCTTGAAACCCGTCCATCTGGATCATTGACAAATACTTTAATTGCATTGAAACATAGAAAAGTGAAAAAGAAGAGTAAAAATCTGGGAACAAGAGCATACCTGTTGAAATTGATCCATTGATATAGGATTACCATGCAGTGATAGGTTTTGAAGAGCTTTGCAATCTTTCAATAGATTCATAGGTATCTGCCCAAAAGGAAACCAAGGTATCACTAAGACATTCATGATTGCATAAACTCGTACAATCGGACTAGTAAAATCCTAAGAGTTCTCTTAATACAAAATTTTATTAAGAGCATCTAGCATAGTACCTAAACCTAATTTTACACTATGTGCATAGCAAATATTCAACATTCTAACTTAGTAATAAAGCAAACCACAATAACGAAACAGACAAATAACTTAAACTAAGATGGGTTACCAGACCAGACAAGAATACACAAATATTATTGCACAAAAATTCAAACTTAACAATCAAATTTTTAAATCACGAGACATGCTTAAAAAATATTAGAACGATTGAAAATATTGATTTAAAAATTGCTTCACTATTCAATCAAATCTTCCAAATGATAGCGGTGAATAACCATTCATGCATGTTGAAAGAATAAACTTGATATTCCTAATATTCAAGCTACATTGTCTTCGGTTACGAAAAAATATATGCATTCCCCTTTGAATGGAAAAAACGAACAGAAAAAAAACAGATTCACTTAATTTAGCTAATTGTAAAATGCAGCTAATCATTGAGGGAGGTCAATTTGGTGGACAAAGAAAACTCCAAGCATTAATTCAAGTAATTTCAAAGTTTATGCTTTGATTAGAACATATTGAGTACAAATTCTTCAAAAGCAAAAATGGTAATCAAACAATTTGCAATCAATCATTCAAGTCTGCAAAGTTTAGAAAAAGCTGAAAACTTGGTAAGACAAACTCCTATATAACAGCGACAATCAGTTCCACCAGATAAATTCAGGTAGTTAAAGGCCATCAGGTCCTAAAGGATCTGGGGTTTGTCCTCGATGCGGTATGGTCTGGAATATTGTGTAACTTGCAGTATGGCCTCGGCAGTGTAAGTGCTTATGTATAAATTATTTTTATAACAAAAGATATTAAAAACAAATTGTTTTCATTTAAGCTATAAGCTATTTTTATAAGCTATCCTAGGGAGTTTATGGAATTAACCTTACAAGTGTTATGCCAATAGATAAGCTCAAATAATTAAATCCAAACAGGCTCAAGGTCTAGTCCCAACTCTTACCCGGCTATCCCAAATGCAATTTAACTTGGCTCTTGTTTTAATAGACCTTCCCGTCATAATTTGTGAAGTCCACATATGTTTTTTCCTTTGAGGAAGACAGGTAGAATATAAAAAACATATCTTACCACAACATTACTCTTTAATGAAAATTAAGTCTTAGAGTATAAATATAAATAAGAATTAGTGCGTTAGCTTTTGCAATATATTATTCTCATTAATATCAATATAATTTTATTATTCTGAATGTTCCTTTTCCTCTCTCTATACTTAAGACTAAACCCTATAATAAAACAGAGTCAATGTTGAGCAAATATGTCCCCGTTGTTACAGCCTAGTGGTTTAGCTCTGACGACATTTTATGTGGAATCCTGGGCTTGAACTCAGGTCACCACATTCCCACTCCCCGTATGTGTGTTATTTGAGTATGTGTTGGCCGCTAGTCCAATAGCAAAAAAAAAGTGTGAAGCAAATATGTGGCTTTACATTGCAGTTGGATGGTCCTCATAAGAGGTCAACAAAGCATGATGGAGAACAGTGAAACAATCAAGTCACTAAGGTATTGAAACAAAATACCTGCTTCACATTATTGTTGTCTAAGCAAAGTGACTTCAAGTGAGAGAGATTGCAAACCGACGAAGGAAGATCTTCAATAAGATTATCTGAAATGTTTGCAAAAAGTCTGAAATTAGCTTAATTCAGAAACAGTGTAAAGCCAAATAACAAGAAAGGTGGTGCAAAATGTTCCAAATATCCAGATTTGACAATCATAGAAATGGCCAATCACAAGAGAATTGGTCTTATGGTATATCACTGTAATAATTCTTCAACCCAAAATATTGTGGTTTGCTTAAATTATAACCAAATTGTGACTCTTCATTAAATTATATTAAACTAGACCAACTAACTAGAAAGCATAAAAAAATATAAATGCCATAGCATCAATTTAGAGATAAGATGTAAGAGCAGAAAAGTAGTCTCAAACTTAGAGTCTTAAAACCAACATAAAGATGGACCGAGTGGAACTGGACTCGGATCCCTTACACAAGGTCTCGGGTTCGAGCCTCGTGGTTGGGAGGGGAAACCTCACTAAAGGTGGCCAGCCAGTTTTCCTGGTAGAATTAGTCATCGACAAAGCCGATAGATACTTCGCACCAATGACATGGTTACCCAAGAACAAAAACTTAAAAGTCTCGAAGCAATCTAAATTATGGAATCTTGAATTTATATCTACAACAGATTTATATCTTCCATTAAACAAAAACTTCCATTGGAAGAGAAATAAATATAACAAAAGGGCAGATTCTTCGCATTGAACTAACAATCAACACAATCCAGTAAAATTAAATAAACAACACAATAGTATGGTAAAAAATCTCTCCAAACTATTTCAAATTCTTACAGGTAAAGAGCGTAAGGGAAAACAGACATGCATTACCATGCTCATGCAATTCAGAAATGAACAAATCGTGTCAAACTATCAATGAACATACCATTGGCCTGTAATTCTTCCAAAGAGAAGCAGCTCCCAACAGATTCAGGAAGAGATTGTAACTTGTTATTTGAGACGTTTAAAATCAACAGCTGCATTATCAAACAAGATATCACACTTTAAAAGTTATAAAGGTGGGCATTTGATATCATAGTTTCACCCAACAATGGAAGATTATGATCAAGCCTCATGCAAATCCAACTCATAGGTCAATATATCATATACATCCATTGTTTCTATAACATTAAAGATAAGAAAAGTAACGACAATAAAATAATCTTGAGTTCTAAAAGGGTGTCTTTAAACATTCCTTCGATTCGAAAGTAAGCATGTCAACAGATATTATCTAACAAGCATGGACAACATACACAGGTTACATCACAAATGACGTGACAAAATAAGTGTGTCACTATACTGAATAATGATGTTTAGTGTCTTCAAATGTATGACATGGAGAAAGCTTCATTTCTGTAATGTCTTAGATTAAAAAGATGATCTCAAACTCTTTAAATTCCAACAAGTATGCAGTGATGATAACATTTACGCATAATGCATTATGCATATAATCATCCAAATTGCATAAGCAGTATAAAAGTTTGATGATATCTTGGTTTTGTTGTTTATAATTTACTTACGTTTCTCAAACTGCCAATAGTTGCCGGCAAGGATGTTAACAAATTTCCTGCGATGGATAAGCGTTCAAGCCTTACTAACTGGCCCACTAGAAACAAAATACACTGTAAGTTAGTACATAAAAGATGGACAATAAGATCTCTTTCAAATAATATATTATTGTCTTAAAGAAGAGAATTACATTCATCTGGCAAGGAAGAAATTCGATTTCCATCAAGGTTCACGAGTTTAAGAGATTGGAGTTTCCCCAAGTTCACTGGAAGTCTATCAATGAGGTTGTCCGCTAATATCTGCGATGTTAGTGAAACTTCAGTATGCAATACTATATTTTATCGATCGTTAGCAACTTCAGTACAGCACAAATAAAAATGGTAATGCAACCATTACCAACATTCTACTATGGAAAAACAAATGAAAGATAGCATTGTGCTTAGATCCATAAGACGTGTCCAAAAAGCATGAGTTTCAAAATGAATCAATGAGTAGCTAAACTTCCAAACATAAGATAAACTGCATAGTGTTTAAGAAATAAATGCTGGAAGCATAAACTAAAAAATCAGGTTCTTACCAGGCGCTGGACATTAATCAATTTGCTAATTTCCACAGGAATGTCAACTGCAGTCATGAAAATAAATTTATTAGCAATAAAATAACAACATCAACAATGAGGTTAAAATTACTACAACTACTTCAGAGCAAAGGCTTCTTAACCAAAAACATATGTACAAAAGGAAAGAAAAATTGCTTACCGATTCGATTATGTGTTAAGTCAAGAGTACGTACAGATCTGTCTAAATCAATGATTTCATCTGGAAAAGTCTGTTTTTCAAGGAAAATGAAAGAAAGCAAGGTAAGTATGTTTCCTCATGAAAAACACAAACAGAAACTTCAAGCACATACAAATACAGGATATCTCCGACCGAGAGTCTTGGATTTCCTCAAGGTACAAATATGAAAGATCTATTTTAACAAACTAACATTCCCAACATATGGTCTTCCATAAAAACTACTTAGGGAACTTCTGATAACACAGTTAAAGAACCTCAATTAAAAGAGAGCACAAGTGTTCCCTTCTCGTAAACCATCAATTTGTAATAAATAAAAAAAAAACTGATGGTTATATAAAAATTTGACAAAGTGAATTTCCATCATTCACAAACTACTTATTATACAAAATAATAAAATCAGACTCCCAAATAGAGTAACATAGTAATTCAAACTGCCAACAGAATCGTGTTTACAACAGAAATGTTATTTGAACAACAATTTCGGATAACACCATTCAACAACTTTCTAAACAGCTAATGTAGTTCACAACTTCGCACATGTAGTTGACTCATTTCAATGAGTAGTTAATAATATATAAAGACTCGACAGCTCATTAATCATCAAACGAACTTAATTAAACACCATTACTTTTAAATTTGTGGTTAGTAGATTCCATTCTATGGCTATATAGTTGCAACATCTAATACATCAATTAACCAAATTTAAAACTTCATTAACTATATATGTGAACTGAATTAGTGTAAGTTTGGTTTCGCTGCTTCTAAATGGGCCAAAATTGATTCTAGGAGTGTAGAATTGATTCTGACATGTTTGGTTGCTCTCGAGTAGAATTGAATTTGCATCCAGAATTTGAGCTTTTGATTCTAAAATTGATTATAACACTCAAATGTATTGTTCAACTCATTATTACATAAATATATCCAAACATAAATCACTTTATATTCAACTCACATTTAACCAGAAACAATTCTACAGAATCAATTCATCCAAAAACCAAAACATAGGATTAACCTTTTTTTATTTAAAAACACAAAACGGTGAAATTCATCATCAAAACCTTTTATCATTTGAATTGAATTTACAATACAGAATTAATCATATAAAACTTATCAATCAAATTGATGTTGAAATAACATTTCTGCATCAATAAACCTTATCCATGAACCAATCAATCAAAAAAAAAAATTCCAAAATCAAATAATTAGAATTGAAAAAGAGAAGGAAGAGTACCTTCAATTTGGAATCACGCAAAGCAACAATGCCAGTGGATCGCCACCTTGAGATTCTAGTGGCTTTGGTTTCAGCGTTTTTGCTAGCTATACAACCCATGTGTGGTTTTTGGTTTTGCAATTGACGAAGGTGGTGGTGGTTTATTGGCTTTGATTTTGAATGTGAAAGGTCATAGTCAAATCAAAGAGAATAAAATAACAAAGGAAACTGAAACCGCGTTTTCTTTTTTCGGTTTCCAACCACTCATGACGTACTAACTCCTATCTGTTGTACTACCACCTCGATGTTTGATATGTAACATGTCATACTCTTTTAAAAGATCTTCGTCTATATATTATTCCCTTCGATCACATTTACGCAAAAAAATAATTTTTTAGATTCGTTAAATTAGTAAGATATTCTACGTTGAGTATAAAAAAAATGAAATAGAAAATTTTAGGAGGATAGAAACATTTTATTTTTGCCTTAAAAAAGGATTTTATTTTATTGTTTAGAGATTAAAATTAAATTTTGCTATATTTTTAGGTGAACATATTTTCTATTAATTAATTCCTTAAAAAAATAATTTATATTAATGTTTTATCCTATTATTAAATTTGAAGTGTAAATGTTTTCGTGAACTCATCTTAGTTAACAGGAACATTGTATTATATATGCAGGGGTCTGAGTTCGAAGATCGATCACTTTACTTTTTCACATCAAAAAACTAAAATTCTAATCACTGGACTACTTCGCAAAAAAAAAATTGAAGTGTAAATTTTTATCAAAAAGAAAGATATTAAAATGTAAATATCTTGTCACAACTAACATAGTGTGTCATGAGTAGTGTATATTTGAGTCTCTCGGTCATTTTGTTTAATTTTTTTTTTTTTTTTTATCTCCCTAAAAAAAAAAATTGTTGGAAAAAGATCAACCTTTAAATGGACATCAACTCCCTCAAAAGAATTAATCTTTACAGCGGTGTGTAGTTCACAGAGGATTTTATTTTTGTCAAGGATATTTTTAAGAAACAAAAACCGTAACGCGGCAAGCATTCTAGGCAAAAAAAAATTTTTTTTTCCAAATATCTAATCAGGTTAATTTTTTTAGTCAAAAAGAGAAAAAGATCATTTAAAATTCAAATTGTGCATTAAATTAAATTAAATAAGTAGTGTCAATTTACAAATATCTCTTACTTATAAATTTTAACCCGTCTCGCTATATTTAACTTAATTTTAACCTAATTTTCCCTCCACACTTTTGCATTTAATGTTTATCTAGAAAGTAAAATAAAATTATGTTCCTAATTATATGCTATTTTTTTGGAAAGGAATAATCGTTAACCCGTCTCGCTATACTTAACATAATCTCTTACTTATAAATGTTAACCTGTCTCGTTATACTTAACCTATTATGTTACGTTACGGTACCAAGGACGATGTCATATTATGTTACCTATTACCATCAAATATTATCTTCGATATGACCCGTGTGTTAGCACAGGTCGATGATCTAGTATCTAATTAAATTAAAGGCTTAAATAAGTCTTTCGTCCCTAGAAATATAGGTCATTTGAATTTTCGTCCCGGAAGTTACTAATCCTTCCAACCTGCCACTGCAAATATTAATCATTTGACTTTTGGTCCTAATTAGGTTTTTTTGCTGAGGTGGGATGTCATTAGCGACGTGGTGTCCATGTGGCAAGTGATGATTGGGCGAGGTGGTTGGCTTAAATAGGTTTTTCGTCCCTGCAAATATAGGTCATTTGAATTTTCATCCCTAAAGTTACTAATCAGATGTAATTAGGACCATTTTTCAAATGATTAATATTTGCAGTAGAAGATTGGAAGGATTAGTAACTCCAGAGACAAAAATTCAAATGGCCTATATTTGCAGGGAAGAAAGACCTATTTAAGCCTAAATTAAATAAGTACACCAATATCTAAATATCTAAAACTTTATGTCTAATTACACCATTAAATTAAATTAAATAAGCGATGGTGCAGTGTCTAGTCAGAAATATCTATATATTGTTTAAAAAAAAATTACAAATATCAAAATATGAAAGTAAATAAAATAAAGGCTAAAATACACTTTAGGTCTCCAATTTTTTAAATTTGCAATTTGGTCTCCCTTATTTTAAAACTCTCCAGTCATTAATTCATTTCATCGAAACAATGACTGTCGGGGGGTAGGCCATTCCACCTCAACGAACTTACTTCACTTCAAAGGAAGCCTCGTTTTCCAAAAAGCGAGCACCAAGAAACAGTCAAAATATTAAGGGCATACAAATTGCTACACTTTGTAGAAACATACAAGTCAAACAGTTCGCTCTCAACAAATACTCTGAGTAGTATAAAAAGCCTCACGCAACGAGCACTCAGTTCGAAACGTTGTACTTGAAAATAAAACAAACATTTTCAAACAAGTATAATTAAAGAACAAAGCAGATTGTATTGCAAGGGTGGTAAAACCACGAAGGGCGCACAATGTCATTACAAGCATGGTTGTTAAAGAGATTAATTACAAGGCCTCATTGGCCTGGGCTTCATCAACATGCCCAATATCCTCTTCAAGATATAGAGGAGGAGTGATCACCCCATCTTTCACATCACTAAGGGGGTGAATTCCCTCGACACTCAAGTCAACGTCGGGGTTCACCACCTTCACCTGAGCCACTGCGCGATCAAAACCAAGCTTGACGGTGTCCACCAAGCTTCCTTCCAACTCACCAATCCTGTCCACAAGGTCAACACGCCTCAGGACGACCGTGTCTTCCGCCTCATCCTCTCTAGGGAGGTCTGCCTTCTTCAAACTTCCTCCAAGGACACCTTCTCCTCAGCCAGCTTCCGGGAAGAGTCAGCCGCTTGCTCAAGGGCAATCTGAGCCTCTGCCAATTGCTTTTCCACAATAGCAAATTGGCGATCACGCTCCTCAGCAACTGACCTTTTGCTCCTTGCCTCCTCTTCAAGAGCAGCAACCTTAGCAGCCAGAGCATTCCTCTCCTGCACCAATGCGCTGGCCCGGATTTCACTCTCTAGCGAAGCGTTGTTCAATGTCGCGGCGACCTCCAGAGCCTTCATAGTAGCAATAAATTCATCTGTTATTGCCTTGCTCCGGCCAGCTGGACCTAGGCCCGGAATAATCCTCAGCTCAGGGTCATCCAAGAAAAGGGTCGAATGAGGGCCGCATTGATCCGGCTCAGACCACACTTTCGAGAGCTGAAGAAAGTCCCCCCTTTCAGAGCGAACAGGAACAACCCGAATAGGTATGATCAGCTCCTTAAAAGGCGTCCCCACTCTCTTCCTTTTCGCAGGCTCCTGCACCAGCTCTTCAGAAGGACCACCACCTTCCAAGTCCACCACAAGACTAGAGGTCGAGTCAAGGCCACATCTGGTGATAAGGTGCTCCAGGGATTGGGCGTTCTTACGCCGCTTCTTGGCGGTGACCCTCTTGTTTGCTTCATTCACAAAGGCCCCTAAGTCTTTCATTTTTCTGGCAAAATATAGAAAGGAAGAAAACTTATCAGATCCGAAAGACAGCACACAAAAACAAGCTAATTAAGGGTGAGAAGAAGGTAGAAACTACCAAGATAATCCTCGAAGTCTTCTGACGTCAACAACTCGTGGGTATTGATGAGGCGGAGCTCTATTACTGGTATCCCGTCCGCATTCATCAGTGGGTTCTCCCGTTTGTCAGTTTTTATCCTCCGTGGGAGAGACTGAACAAATGCCCAAAGTCGTTGGCGCACATCTATCTCCTCCTCCGTGAGACTAGCAAGGGTTGGACTGAAATCTCGGCTCATAGCCAAAGTGGTCTTGAGACCAGCATAGGTGAAAGAGAGGGCGGCGTTCCTGTACACCATCCTTCGCTGCCTCCAAAAGAGTATCCAAAGCCGCTTCGCTCTTCGGTCTTACTAAGAAGAAGCGCTCTTTGAAACTCCGCGCTTTTCCGGCAAAAATCTCAAACATCTTATGGGTCTGACGGAAGGAAACCCAATCCGCACCTCGTTGTACGGTGAAAAAGGAAAAGAAGACGTTCTTGGAGGCAGAAATTCTTAGATAGTCACACACCAATTCATAGGCCCTCATAAAGGCGTAAGAATTGGGGTGAATCTGAGAAGTCGACAGTTTGGTCCAACAGAGCATCTCCCGCTGAAAATCAGAAAAAGGGAGCTGGAAACCCATGTCTTTGAAAACCACTTCATACATGGGAAAAGTGTGATTTTCCCCCAACCAAGGAGAGACAAGCGCGACAGCTTCGTCGTTCGCCATGGGAACCTGAAAGAGCAAGGGAAAAAGTGAATCCAACATTTAGATCCACCCTTCCTTCACCCATCAGGTCGACCACGGCGAGGAAGGGATCAAACACCACCGCTAAAAGTTAGGGGATAAAATAAATGACAAATCTACTCCAGCCATACCAAGGAATCTGTTCCGAGGCAAACATGGTTGAAGCTTACAAGTTAAACTAAAGCCTGTCGCCAATGTTTTTCTAAAAAATACAGAAAACAAACAACAAATCCTAGAACTCCTTACACACGGCGGAAACCACCGTAACAAACAGCAGAAACCACCGAGTCGGAGTAACTTCTACCCTAAAAAGCATGCATTTCTACGGTTTCCTAAACAGGAAACTAAAGAAGCCAAGTATGAAATAAGGGAAAGGAGAATCATCAGAGCATTACCTGTTACGGTGGATGAACTGGACTGGAAGTGAGAAGTTGAAGACTCGGAAATGCTTCACCTTTGAAGGAACTCTTGGAAAGTATTTCTAAGTTTTCGAGAAAAATGAAATGCTGTAATGTTCCAAACAAACGTTTGAACTATTTATACTCATTTCATAAAACCTCCCGAAGGTCGCGAGGCCCCAATCCGGTGCAACCTTTCACATGCAACTCTCCACTTAAATAGCATGCCTACGGTCCTGATAAAATCAAATCATCCATCCAAGGGCTCTGATCACTCGTAGCGGTTCTCTAAACGTCAGGATTAAATCAACGACACTGATGACACCTTGGAAACACAAACCAAGAACACTCTGCAGACTATAGGTACTCAAGTACTTCAATAGCCTTTACACGTGTCACTCAGAAACCAAAGGTCATGTCTCCTCAATCTTTCCCTCGAGACGTGGCATTTATTGCGGAATGACAATCGACCAAACTTTCTGACGAGGGAATCTTTCCTTCCAACCTAAGTGAACCGAGCACTCACATGCCGGACGTAACCCACTCCATTGGCGAACTCGCTTGGTCAGGGAACAAAGGGGGTTCAGAGGATAGCGAGCACATCCAACACCTACTCGCACAATCCTCACGACGCTCCTAACCAGCAATGCAAACGGTTCCCAGATTCAGAGACGTCTTCACATCCGTCAAACGAGATCGACTTATTCTCGAGCATAGAGCACATAAAAGCAAACTTCCTTTCCGTGGCCAACCACGAACAACCAAAATGCCCACACTTAAGTCATCACTCCTCGACAGGAGCAACGACTTAGGGGGCTACTGTTCTGGGCCGACCAAAAGGACCTTTGGCCCATTTGCTTAGGCCCAATACAATCCAAAGCCCAAACACCACGTTTGGCAACATTACTTGCGACACACCCCTTTCCCATAAGGGGGGTGCACGGAGCGAGCGAGACCGGTTCAATTGAACCACAACGTCTCTCTGCACGATCCCACAATAAACTCTCTAGTGGTTACACTTCCCACGATTTTGTAATCGCCAGAGCCAGGTGTGCCGTTACAACGGCTCTGCAACCCTCCACCTCTTTAAATAGGGGACTCATAGCAGTCCCCAAGGTAGAATCGAACTCTTCTTCTAAACCCTCACTCTCTGATCTCTACTTACTTGAGCGTCGGAGTGCCTGCAGGTGCACACCCTCCATCCGCTCCAAGAAGGCATTCTGACGCATTATACCACCACTCAAACCACCGCATCCAAAGCACTGGCAGTCACCTTCTGATCAGGTACAATCAATTCCTACAAGCATATATCTCACTCCTTATCATCATCATCATCAAACAAAAACAATATTGAGAATAAAAAATATATAGATAAAGAAAATCCAGATCTAAAATAAAACCTCCATTTTCTCTAATCCTTCACTTGCCGGAATTCATGATTTATTCGTCAATGAGAATAAAATTCCCGTGCCCTCTTTTCTTTTCGCATGTGACCCTAGAACAGTTAACCCAGAAAAATCAAACTCAGCTTCAATATACCACTTTTGGAAAGGCGAGAACAAAAATGAAGGTGAGAACGAAAATGACGTAAATGGTAAGAAACTAAAGAAGAAAACGAGGAGGTAGAAGACATAATTGAGCAAAAATGGAGGAATGACTTATTTGGGGTTGAATTCTGAAAGGATTGGAAACCAATTTGGGAATTAGGGTTTATAGTTTTCTTTCAATTAAATTCCCCTCTTTTTTTCCTTCAATTTGATTTTTGTTTTAATTTATGAAATGTTTATTTTTTTTTAGAGACAATGAAATGTTTAAATTGTTTTCTGAAATAAAAAATTGATATTTTAATGACATGCCACATAGGTGTTTATTTGCCATCTCAACATTTTTGAGGGAAAAATATGGGGTACGACTAAAACTGTAAAAAAAAAGAAGATAGTTTATGAACGATTTTGTTCGATTTGAAAGAGACAGAACCATTTTTGTGAGCTCGTCAAAATGCGAAGACAAAAAATGCAATTAACCAAATAATTATCTGTCACAACGAGCCATCAATATTAATTCAAGGAGAAAGTCTTGGTTGGACACATGCTTAACACTTTAATTTTGGACACATACTCACATTTTTTTTTATGAAAGAGGACACATACTCACATAAAACTAACAAAATTAAATAAAAATATTATAATTTTATTTTTCTTTAATTATTTTAATTATGTGTGCCAAAAATTGAAGTGTTGGGTATGTGCCTAACCAAGACTTTCTCGGATAGCCCGGGGTAAATAAAAAGATTTTAACGTTAAAACCCTGAATCACCAAAACTCTATCCCTCGTTCAAAAAAACAACTTGGAGTCGCACTGTGGCACTCGCTTCGCCGGAAAACGAAAACCTCGCCGTAACACGAAGCCGGAGTCCGTCACCATAGCAAAGAAAGCCGCCGTAAACCTTTACAAACGCCAGGTTTTCCTTTTTCCTATATTTTTTTCCCTATTTTCCTTCCCCTCTCTTGCATTACACGCGCGCGGATGCGATGCCATCGCGATTTGCGTTCGCAATAGCTTCCTCTGATAACGAAAATGCACCAAAGATAGGGTTTAATACATGCGTTTGATAGAAAATTATTCAACGGTGTAATTTGATCCTCTTCTATGTTAATTCTTGTGAATGAGTTATAGCTTTTTGATTAATCTTTGTTCTGTAAATTAGGTTAATTATTTCATGGAATTAATTACATTTAATTACATTTGAAGTTTGAAGGATAACAGAATGATTAGAATGATTAATTTAACTAACAATGAGAAATCACATAAATATTTATGTTGAAAATGAAACCCTAATTATATGCTCAATTTCACAATGTCAGTTTGAGATTTAGTAGGAGATGATTTTGTGATTAATTACGTTCAGCTTGTTTATTTCAACATATTGTTAAATACTGGCACTATAGCGATATTGCATAGCGGAATTCGAACAATCACTATTGTTCCCGATACGCTATATAATACAAAATACTGTGAAATAGTGGCTTTAGAGGCGCTATAGCACTGATGTGTAGCAGAATTTGAACAAACGGCTATTTTCGGCGACCTGCAGTAGACAATACTAAGTAGAAATATAATCATAAACAGAAGCTATATCTATTATGTGGCACTGTTGTTTTGCAAGACAACAACAATTGGGAGCTTTGTGGACGCAGAAACATGAAACTCGCAAACATGTGATTTTTTTTTTTAAATTACTAGATTAAGAAGCTTTGTCTTGTTGTATTCATAAGCGGCCTATTTTGGTTGGAATCTCACTTAGTGTTGTTACACAGCGACCATGGCGGTGCTATGAGGCAATAGCGTAGCAGAATTTAGACAAACTGCTATTATTATGCGATACACTATTTAGTACAAAATGCTGTCAAATTGTGGCTATAGCGGTGCTATAGCTCTGTTGTGTAGCAGAATTTGAACTAACTGCTATTTTCTATGATCTGCTATTGATAACACTAATCTCACTTCAAATACCCTGAGCAATTATCTTAGACACACAATTTCCACTAACAGAAACTACTTCCTTTTAGGATGATAACAAAATTTTCGTGCTCACAAAATGTTCAAGTCTTGAGCTTCTGATAAAAGAGTATCCTTATAATTTTTCTGTTGAATTCAACTGTCACCGGATTAGAGAGCAAGATAAGGATAAAAGAGGAATGCTAGACACATGTGACACATGTGTGTGTATAAGGGTTTTGAACTTCCAGCAAAAAATAAGCCCCCCTTTTTTATTTATTGTTGACATATCTAGAAAACTTCTTATAGCATTGGTGTGATAGTTGTCAGAAAATAACAAGAAACAGAGAGAGAATAAATTGTATACTACGTACAAATTCTAGGCTTGTATCAAGTGTGTTTATAGCTTGAAACTGGAAGGAAAAGAAAGAAGGAAAAAATAACCCAGCCAAGTCCTAGGAAGTCCTATCTTGCTTCCCACCATCTATACTGTTAGGTGATATACCTGTCTTACAATAGTATGTTCTCCTACTTCCCACTGCTTGCCAATTCAGCAAATGGTTATGCACAGGACGGTGTTGCATTATCTCTCTCAGTGTTGTCAAATAGTGACTATAGTGTTATAGCATAGTGTATTTTGTTGAATCTGCTATGACAACTGTGATGCTATCCTAGTTTCTCTAATAAGGCAATATTGGCTGCTATTTCAGTTTCCGCTAGCTGATGCAGTGGCAATAGCATAAAAAGAGAATTTTAGGGTATTTTTAAATAATTAAATGGATTTTGCATGTGTGCCAAACATGGCCTTTTTTTAAAATAGAGTACTACTCCTACGTTAACCGTAAAGAAGTAAACCTTTCAATATGTAACCCATGCTTTGCCTCCATTCCCTTTTTTATTTCTATGTAACATGCCTTATTAATATAAGGGAAATGCCAATGAGTGCCCTAAGGGCACTCCTTAAGAACTTTAAATAGTAAGTTTTTATAGAAACTTGTGCATTGAATGCATCGGAAATCAAAATGTTAAGCTTTTCTAATGAATAGTTTCTTAATTGAGTATCCTTAAAGAGTGCCGTTAGGGCACTCGTTAGCAAGACCCTTAATATAATTGACTTATTTCAACTGCTATGCGGCTTTCGTTATTTGCCCGCAACGCTATCTGCTATTTCACATAGCAGATTTTTGGCATTCTGCTATCATCCTCGAGCCACTATTGCATTATTCTTCTCTTTTTTGAATATGGTTCCCTATATTGCACGCCTTTTTTTAATTTCTTTCACACAATTGGGTTACTAGCACCTATCGTAGAAAAGATGGTGGAAACTCAGCTCAAGTGGTTTGGGCATGTAGAGAGCAAACCTGTAGATTTTGTAGCAAGGAGAGTAGATCGGATGGAGGGTAGTCAAAATACTAAGATATTGGAAAACCTAGAAAAACTATAAGAGAAACTGTTACGAAAGATCTAGAGATCAATGGGTTAGATTGGATCGGGATATGGCATATTATAGAACATTATAACGTCATTTGATCCATGTAGCCGACCCCACTTAGTGGGATAAAGCTTAGTTGTTGTTGTTGTATACATCAATATATATTCCAACCTGTTGGGTTTGCGTTGATTCAAATCTTCACGCCTTAACCGTTGTTAGTCTAAGGTTAGGGGAGAGATTTCAAATGCAGTGACTAAGATATCATTGCATAAAATGTAACAAAAATACAGTTAAGTTATTTAAATTAAATTAACCCTTTCCATGTACTGAAATCTCTCCCTTCCCTCTCATGAATCAAACAGGAAGACTTATCTCCCTCCTACTCACTCTGCCCCTCTTCTCAATTAAAAATATTTATTTAAATGTCTCCCATCCCCTCCACTCCATTCACTCATTTAAACCATACATACCCTTAATTTCAAAGGAAGCAAAGCAATAGTTTTTCATTGAATTAAGTTGTCTTCAAATTTTTTTTCTATCGAACATAATTTCACTAGTCTTATTTTTTTGCATTAACACCTCTTGCAATGGCTACATATGTTTTACATTCTTCGTTTCTATTTGCTACTGCTGATTGAGTTCTATTTGGGCTGATGAACATTTTTTTAACATCATGGTCAGAACCACTCTTTTTATGCTCCCTGACATCTTAATCCAAAATTAGGCTGATTTATTTTATTCCTTGCAGTTGAAATGGCGAGCGATGACAATCTAAAGACATGGGTTTCAGATAAGTTGATGTCACTACTTGGATATTCTCAGCACACAGTTGTACAGTACATGATTGGACTATGTAATTCATCTAAGATCATTTTTATCACCCGAAAAATAATTCTATATAATCATTTTGGAAATGGTACTCTGGGATTCACATGCTATATTTCAGTAATATCTTTTTGGTTTTGCAGCCAAGCAAGCTACTTCACCAGCTGATTTAGTGGGAAAGCTAGTGGATTTTGGGATTTCAACAACAGACTCCCGTGCGTTTGCAGAAGAAATTTTCTCAAGAGTTCCTCGTAGATCGTCCGGCTTAAATGTGAGTTTTGATCCAAGACACAATGAATATACTACCTTTTTCTTAGTGTATATCCAGCAAATCCTTTCTTACAGAAGTAATTAGTATCTGCTGGCTATTGATCTTTTTGTTCTCTATAATAGCAATATCAAAAACAAGAGAAAGAAGCTGCAATGTTGGCAAGGAAGCAGGCTACTTACACAATTTTGAAGGATGATGACGATATCGACGATGACCATACTGTTGGTGGTGACGATAAATCGTCGATAACTACTGCTTCTACATCTAGAAAGCCAGACAATCATAAAAAACGTTTCAGGAAGAAAACTGAAGTTCAAGATGATCAAGAAGATGAGGCAAAGTGTTCATAACCTATTAGTTTCACTTCCATATTTGTGCTCATGGTAAGTTGCTGATCAATGTTTCTTCTAACAAGGTTTGACTTATTTTGATCAAATGCATCGATGCAGGTAATTTCAAGGAAAGAAAGGGAAAGACAGGTTAAGAGAAGAACTTCCCCTGATGAAGAGAGTGGTTCAGAGGTATCATTTTTTTAATGTCTACATGTGCTAATTTATGACATAGTTTTGCAGCTGGTACTGATGATGAGACTTCTATTATATCCACTTGTTTGATTAATTTATGTCTATATATATTTTTTAGCTAGGTGCATTGATATATATGTTCAACTCCATTGATCACTGAGTTTGTGCCTCTATTTTCTTTTGGTATTAAAATTTAATATGATTTATGTTCTCAAAAAGGAGAAAAGGATTTTGTAATAGTTTAATTTTTGTTGATATACCAAAGAGACCTTTGTTAATTTTTCTTTCTTTGCTTATAGAACTCTCTTATTAATCGGTTTTGTAAAAGCATTCTTATTGTTTTATAAATATTAATCAATTCTAACTTGTCTAAATGTAAACAGTCAGAAGAAGAAAGATTGAAAGATCAAAGAGAAAAGGATGAATTAGTGCAGCATATGAGAGAAAAAGATGCCGCAGCAACACGGAAGGTACTCATTAATAGTTGGATTTAATTGGTCAATTGCACCTGAAGGCTTTTCTTTTATGAATCTGTTTTTTTTTTGGTTGATGCCATTATGCTTAAGTTGGTGTCTTAGTAGTATATCTACATCAATACTTCCTTTTAGATAAAAAAAAAGGAAAACTTGTTTTGAAGAATGGGTAAAAATGTGTGGAAGGTGGGTAGTAATGTCCGTAGACATCCTGTATCCTAGTGCTGAAAACTTTCTGGATATTGCTATTATCAGCCTTAAAATGCATATTAGATCATATCCATTAGGAACTTGTTTTGCTTTTACATCTTCTGAGATTCGTTACTCTTTCTCCCTCTCTCTCTCTCTCTCTCTATATATATATATATATATATATATATATATCTTTTTCTC
>Ga0228711_1005353_pt1 | contig 19535 bp, 9 predicted proteins | sample MedpolnodulmetaG_2_FD_177996 | JGI IMG/M metagenome (GOLD analysis project Ga0228711, IMG submission 177996) | Root nodule microbial communities from Medicago polymorpha collected in Santa Monica, California, United States - brown nodules | ecosystem: Host-associated > Plants > Roots > Nodule... | reverse complement strand
ATCCTCTATCCAAACATAAATTCTAGACATGGAATTGATGTTTAGATAACCACTCTTAGTATCCAAACTTAATGCTTTCCTATCATTTAAGAGACTGAGAAATCGTCGATTCAATGATAGGAACGACCCTTGGATCGTTTAATAGTGTGAGACATCGACGATTAAACGATACAATTGAAGTCTCAAAATTATTTGGGCACGAATGATATTGACGAGGGATACGTGGTAATATCAAAGAAAAATTAGAATCCATGCATGATCTTTAAGTTACGTGTAATGCTTGATCAAGGAACTCTAAACCGAACAAGTTTCACGCCTTATTAATCTCAAATTTTACTCTTACATCATAGTTAACTAGATTTTAAGCAAACGAACAAATCACTCTTTCAACTTAAAATGATAATTGATGTCGAACAGTCCATGATATCACACTAGTCCCTGAGGAGACGATATATAAATACTTACTTTTGATATACGTAAAAATACTACATCAACTACTTCATCGCCTACGGGATAATCCCCAAATGCTCATCACAAAATCATAACATCACAATCATTACTAATACATCACTATATCATATAATTTCCTATTATACAATTTGTTACAATACATCACCACAAACATTAAAGTCACGTCTCAATTTTTTTTCCGATCATCAAACAATTCAACAAATCAAACATAATACACCATCAAATTTATCAATAATATCAATTTCCACACATTATGTATAATTTAAATCAAACAACACCTTAATAAAAATTTCTAATTCATCTTTTAACCTCACACTTCCATATTTGCACATTAATTTATTCATCTCTCAAGGGCTACAACCATCGCGGCGAGCCCCAAATGAACTATTGAGCGTTCAACTCACTTAATTTACACTCATGATCTCGAACTCTTCTCTCTCACCCCATACCTGGATTTGAAGCTTTTCTACCGTGCAACATAATGATCTCCACGCCAACAATGAGTCCAAGTTGTTTAACATGTTTCCGTTTCCTTTCTGCTAACGTGGTCACTAATTACCCATTAGGCTAATTGTAACAAGAAGCTACCTTGTTTCTCATCGAACATTGATTGCATCTGTAAGTTCCTTCTCCTTAATGGCTAATAAGCTATGTTGCCCTTCTCTTCCCCACACAACGTAGGTAAATATTTATGTTTGTTTATTGCATGTGCCTTGGACTATAGTAAGATTATAGGATAGTATATAAACACACTGGTAGGTTCGGCTAAATTTGTTTGAGGGAGCGGCTAGTTCTCCAAAGATACACATGATCATTGGATTTACATGTGAACGAATAGAATAGAATAGAATGATGAATTTAGATAACTATAATGTAAAGCAAATCGTCGGAATAAGAAACTATGCGGTTGCTGCAATGCATATATTAGGGTTTTGATTCTTTGGTTGCATGACTATCATATGTAAGTTACACACCTATTCTAGCGACAAAGTAGTTGGGCTTTGAACCTAGTAATTTTTGAGTCATATGGATATACAGATAGCTACTAATAATAGTTTAATCCCTTTGTTTCTCTCATGATTCTTATCAATCTATTTCACTAATAATTATATTAGTTTTTTTTTTCTTTTGTTAAGAAACACAATTCTTTCGAAATTACTTTTAATAATAAATAAATAAAGTAATAACATTTTATATCAGTCCGTATGAGCTTAGGTCATTTGGTAAAGGATAATGCACAATTTGTGCAGGGGCGGGGTTCGAACCCTGGACACCCCACTTATTCATCTTAAAGGTGAATTTCTCTAGCCACTAAGCTACTTGACAAAAAAATAAATAAATACATATCAAATTGTCACACCATATCAAAATATACATATAAGGGGAGATAATCAAAATATTACTCAGACACCAAGATAATTATTTATAAAATAAATAATTAATTAAGAAGATAGTTAGAAATAATTAAAATAAAATACGCACACAGTTCTTATTAATTCACACGATGTCACAATATCAAAAAAACATGTACAAATAAAATCACTTAAAATAATAACTATAGATTTATACCACGAACATATATTTTTATAAATATACTATGAAAAATTTGGGGTGTTACAAATACCCTGAAGAGAACAAGAGGAGGAGAAAACGCTCTGCCTTGAAGCCCCAATGCTTGACCCTTACCTTGTACCGCCAAAATTACTTTTAGGTTAAGATATGATTTTTGGGCTTTTTCCTCTGATCCATCTTGAAAACAAGCAATTAGTGTATTCTACCTGCATCAAAAGCTCAGAGGCGCACATCACAATATGCAGAGCAACATTACACAGCGTCAAAGCATAGAGGCACACATCAAAAGCGTAGGGGCATGTTACACAGCCCATCATGGGCGAATTCTACAATTTTTCCTCCTTGTTTGAGCTTTCCTTCGTCTCGAAATTCCTTGAAACTTGGGATGAATTTTCGCTAACTTGTATTGTCTTCAAATATCTTCTAAAAACCATTGAACTTCATTCTTTAAATCCATCGATCCTTCATGTGGTGTCTTGCTTTGCTAGGTTGCATGATTTAGCAACAAAAATATTCAAAACAACTATGAAGTTGCACGATTATGGATGAGACTGAATTACAACGACTCATAAAAATAATACAAAATGTTCCAGCATGGGAAAACAATGTGGTGAAAGGAAGCACCAGTGAATGTCAATAATAAAAATGGTACTGCCTTTACAAGCGAAGAACCCCATGACAAGGACTCAATGGAGAAGGTACCAGAGGTCCAAAAAAGGCATTGCTGCGAGCCTTGAACACAAAACTGTTGACCCAAATGATAACCAAAGAATGGTCGAATCAGGAAGAAGACCATCGTAAGAAAGGTTGTCTCTTCCCTTAGTCTAAGAGGATCCTGATGAAGATGATGAATTAGATTCAGAATTTGTGGATTCAGAACCAGACTTCGACGTCATATGCAATGTGGTTTCCATTTTCCCAGCTGAATATGATATGGTGTCTGAAGTTGAAGATTCAAAGGAAGAGTTCGATCCCAAGGAAATGGAGGAATACAAAACCATGTGCTACTTTGTAACAAATAATGGCTCTGAAGATGATCAGAAAGCCATATTCGAAAAGATCGATGATTCGATGAAGACTCATCTTAAACCTTTGTTCATCCAAGCCAAAGTGGATGAGATTGGTGTCAAAAAAGTGTTAGTCGACGGTGGTGCTGCCGTCAATTTGATGCCTCAATCCTTACTTAAAAGGATTGGCAAGACCGACAAAGATTTGAAGCCTCGTAATGTAATTCTGTCAAATTACGAAGGAAAGGCTGGTCATTCCCTTGGTGCTCTCCAAGTGAGTTTAAAGGTGGGAACTGTGGTCAGACCAACTTTATTCATGGTGGTCTCGTCGAAAGCTAACTTCAACTTTTTGTTAGGAAGAGAATGGATTCATGGGATAGGTGTTGTTCCCTCCTCCATGCATCAAGGAATCTCAATTTGGAGAGATGATGGTACAGTCGAAAACATTGAGGCTGACCAAAGCTATTTTCTTGCTGAAGTGAATCAGATTACAAGGAAAACTTTCAACAAAAGCCTAGAAAATATTGCACCATGTTCATCTGCAAAATCAATTGGCACTAATCAAGCAGATGCAAGTTCTGTAAGACTCCATCCAACTCATGGTTTCATGTGGGAAAGGGAGACTCTCGACACATAACTTAATGTGGAGAATCTAAGTTCCCTAGTCTTAGGGAATGATGAGGATGATCATCACATCTAAGCAAGATGCTTAGAGCAAAATCACGTTTGTTTAACCGGAGCATGAGATCAAGAAGGCCTTGGTGGCTGACAGTTAGCAAAAGATGGTTAAGAGACCACTAATAAAGATACTACCAAAATACTTAGATTGAAGCTTTGGTCAATTGGCCATAAATTTGATTGTATCTATGATAAGGAATTTACATGGTTCCTAATTGAAAACCAAATGGTAAAATTTGGCATTAGTTGCCTTTGATATTCAAAGTTTTGGGTAGAAGCCAAAAGAAGTGGTCGAGGCCAAAATAGATATGGTTCCTGTTTAGTCCCCCTTTTGACAGTTTTGTCAATAACAAAAGTAAGGGCAATGAGTTATGTTTATTAAGGTTTTTCGTTACAAATATTGGTTTGTTTGCAAATAGTCTTTTGTTGCAAATAATTATTACCCTGAAAATTGAAAATCTTTGCCATTTATGATTTGTCAAAGGAATGAATGTCTTTTGATAATATGTCAAAATAAAAGGCACGTACTAGAAAGCATCAACCTATTGTGTGAAAATAAAAATAGCACAAACATTCAAAATTCGACAAGAAACAAATATTCAGCTTTGAATTAATGAGACAATACGAAACATTGCCAAAGCATTACAAAATTGGACATTGTTATGTCATAAAGTTGAGCTTAATAGAACCAAAATAGTAAAGTTGAAAAGACTAACTATTGAGCCAAAATACACCAAATCGAAAATCCAAAATGGTTAAACCGAGTTGTGTTCGTTCGATACATAATAAAATGGCTCTTCAGACCTTTACAACAAAAAGTCAAGATCGAAAAGGCGGAAATGCTCCAAAAACCAGGCGAGTTCAACGTCAAGGCGGCAAGAGAGACATATGTTGACCATGTCGTAGTCTTCACCTGCACCTGGAGATGGTAGACGAGCGTTGTGGATCCTATTGCTCAACGCACAAGCCTCGTCGGAAGGACAAGTGAACCATAAACCAAACCAGGGGGCATTAACCGCAACTCAAGTTGACCCCAATCAAAAAGAAGGCCATCAACACTAATGACGTCCCTACAAAGAGAAAAACATCGTTGAACAAAAAGATCATTGAAGACGGACAAGACGCCATCCCTGTCGAAACCCTCACTCGCCAACACCCTCAGCATGACCAGAAAATACGTGGCTTCATCTGATTCTGCAAAGTAGGCGTTACTCAACACAAGTCGAATCCTTGGCAAGTTGGGATGGGGTTGATGGAACATTTGGGCCACCCTAACGATGCAAAAAAGCTCATGTCCACTAAGGGTGAGTTGTTGCATGAACCTTCTCTGTCCCGTGTTGGGTGAAGGGATGGTGAGTAGATGTAAAAAGTCGTCAGACACAGCCGTGAGCACTTCAACGTCCTCAGATAGTTGGCGATGGAGTATTACAGATGCCCTAAAAGACAACAACCCTCTACTTCTCGAGGCAGTGATCTTTTTGGTAATAAAGAGTTGAAGTTTCGGGGGGAATACTTCCATGGCGTAAAACTGGTGCGTTTCCTTACAAGAGAAGGGAGGATGTGAAGAAAGAGAAGGTTTGGTGAAAGGCAAGTAAAGGAACACAACTTCTTATAATGACGAATACGATTAATAAAGCAATCTTCTCATCTCCTTCTCCCATAATTGTCACATGTACAAAAGAAGGTAAAAGCGCTTTTGAGATAGTGGATAATTAATGGCCTTGGGAGACAAAAAATCTTGGAAATCTTGTGAAGAAAGGAACAATGATGGTGATCGTAGGGAATTGCGAAGGGGTGCACCTGAAGAGTTCGATCAACGATAAATGACGCCCTAGGGTCATAAATAGACTTATAAGCGGTTTTTAAGTGAAAAGATGTGGCCCATTCGAATCCCAAAATGATCAAACGAAAAGAAACTGAAAAGAACGTGTTTGGAGGGAAATGAGTGGGATGATGTCATCTTTTCAAATGTAACTTGAGGCATTATTCAAAAATGCCAACATTCTCCAACTTGATAAGTTTCGTCGAAAATGACATTTTTGGGGGCATTTTGTTAGACTGCAATTTCGACAGGCTCATTTAATATGGTTAACATTTAGTTGACTTTTAACTTTGCAGGAATCGAAGACTTTCTCATTCTAAATTGAGGATTTCGACAAGATAGCAAGCTTAGCGCGCGTGATCAAGAGTTCGATGGAACGAGGTTGAAGTGCAATCGCGTCGAAGTCAAGCATTCAAGGCGGGAAAGACACGATTTCAAGGTCAACAGCGGTTCCCTTAGTGGGAATATGGGGACAAGTGGTTGAGTGTGCTATGAGTGTCCTAAGATTCATAGATGGGCGGACCTAAGGGAACCTTGGCCTTCATTTCCTTGGGAAACACTGGAAATCTAATTTAAGTTTATGTTTCAATTACCTTTGAATTAGCAAGACCCCGCACGTAAGGATCATTGTGCGATCAGCAGATATAGTTAGCAATCAGAGGGATAAACTAAAGTAGGTTAGTAACGTCCCAACGACCTCATAACTTGTATAGTATATAAATAAATACGACATTACTGTTACCTAATATCCAAAAATATAAATAGGGGGATTCGAAGAATCCTAACCGCTGCTTACTTTTCTACAACCAAAATAGGTAAACTTGCTTTGTTGTAAATAGATAAAAATTTAAACTTAACTTTTATACCGTCAACTTACAAAACTTGCTATGAGTGTCCTAATTATTTGGACGAAATGACAATCCCTACGGATACGATACTCTACTTATCCCTTTATTACTTGGTAATGATTTGGTAGACTTGGCAGATATCGTCCATCAGTAGACTATTTAACTAATGAGTTTGTTGGGACATTATAACCTAATCATCTATCAAGCTGCACCTGCTAATGGCACGATAATCGTTACATGTGGGGTCTTACTCTCTCAGAGATGTAGTTCTATCCCTCCGCTTGTCGAGTTGCACCTGATGATGACGATTCGTGGGGGTCTTACTCGCTTAGAGGTAATTGAAACATAAACTTAAATTAGCGTTCCTAAATTTCCAAAGGTATGACTTCCCAATATTCCTAAAGATTCCCTCATCTATGAATCTTAGAAGTACATAACAACCTCTCCCTTTCAGTAGTTCTACAAATGGGCAGCCATATTAGCGTCCACCTTACCAAGGTTAAAGAAGAATGGAGTTACTGAGCCTATTTAAGTCGCGAAGTCACCTGTTTCCTTAATTACTATCTAGTTACTACCTGAGTTCAGCATTAGATTGGGTCTAGTTAAATAATTGGTCATTTATTAATAAGAATTAGTTCATTTAATTTTGCATTTAGGATTAGGATTAACATCTAGTAATCGTAGGAATAAAGTCATAATTAGTAGTAGTAATAGATAATAACCATACTAGTTAATTTAGATCAAGTGTTGTGCATTACATTTAGGAAATAATAGAGTCAAGTAACCACGCAGGAGTTAACACCAACCTAAATTTTTTAAATTAAGCACAACCTTATCTTTGTTAGGAAACTTTCTCAAACTTGTGATTATTGTGTAAAATAGGTAATCATGGAAGTAACCAAATACACACAAATAATAACAACGAGAGAGGAAACTGAGGAAGAGGAATGGGAGCACTTGGTTTTACTATTCAAGAAGGTGAAGGTGAAAACATCCTTTCTGGAGAAACTAGAGAAGGAACCATTATACCTCGAGTTTCAAAAGGAAGTAGATCTCAAGCGGCAGCCGCTATTGAAGTAGGGGAATACAATCGTCAGGCATAAATTAAGCAGGCAAAGAAAGAATTAGATGAAGAATTCAAGGAGCTTCACCAGATCCTCGAAAAATACCAAGTTCACATGCCTGTAGAGGAAATGGCGAAGCAAAGTCTGTGTTGCATCAACTTTCTGCAAGAACTACTAAAAACCACAATGGATTCATTTGAGGAGGACTACGTAACACTTACTGAAGAGTGTCACATCAACTTCGAGGTACTTGCAACCATCAAGTATGATGGTGAAGGATGTTATACACTCCCTGTGTGCATAGATGAGACATACATCGGTGAGGCCTTGTGTGATTCCGTAGCAAATGCGAACCTTATGAGTCTAATGAAGGCAAGTGGGTTAGGGAATCTAAAATTGATGTAGGGAGTTACGATTGGATATGTTAATGGTCACATGGAAATGGCGATCAACATACTGTATGACTTCCTAGTCAAGATAGGGAGTTACGATTTCATGTTGGACATCGTAATAGCTGACATCGGAGATAGGTATGATTTCCCACTCATCTTAGGAAGAAGATTCTTTGCTCAGTCTAGTCTTATCTTGGATTTGAACAAGGGCAAACCATAATCAGAACCCTAAAAGACTATTAGGTGTTCGTTGTGAATTACCATGAATATGACATAGACGTAAGTCAAACGCCAAAATGGCTTTTTGTTAAGAGAACTGTGGATGAATTCTCTAGAGAAGTGGTTGAAGAATAAATTGCAATGGGATACATGACCGAAGAAGAATTTTATTTTGAAGATGAAGAGGAAGGCAAGGAGCCAAAAGTTCAGGGGCTCCCAAGCACAAGTTAGACATATATGTCAGGCCCGGGACATAAAACACGTACTGAATAGGGGGAAACCTATTTCTTCAAGCTAGTGACCTAAAAGAAGCGTTGAATAAGAGGCAACCTATTGATCATCGTGACGAAGACGCTAAACACGCGCTGAATGAGAGGCAACCCATTAGTTTATTTTCTTGCATTCACTTTTCCTTTTCAATAAGCTAAGCTGAGATTTTCTTTCTAATCAACTTCATTTCTTTTTCTGGTACTAATCCTCAAGTTTTATCTTATAAATTTTGATTATTTGCATTTACATTTAAAACCTTTCCTTTTATGCTTTACTTTGTTTTATTCTTAGATAGTCATTTCAGAACGCTTACAGAAGAGGCTAGGTTACCCTTACATTCAAGAGCATGATAACTATTGGGACTTAATAATGAAGGTACTCAGATCACCATCTCTTTTATGAATAGAATAATCAGTGAGATTTAGAGTCCAATATTTCCAATCCATTACATTACCATAATTCTTTCTATCATGAGTGTTTCATATGAATGTTATTTTTGCTCAAATTTGCGGTTGTTCTTTACGGACGATCGGTTAAGTTATATTACACACGAGACAATTTTTTCATTGGTACATTGATCCTTTAAAGCCATCCTTTTATATTCTTATTATCAAGTTTACTAAATTTATTCCTAGGAATGTTATTCTCGAGAATATAAAGAAGAGAGTTTTATTCCTGGGCATTTTAAAAAAAGATGTTTGGTTAATATTTATTTATTGAGTAAATTACAATCCCCTCCCCTAATAGGGTTTAAAATTATGTTAATGAAATTGTAAATAAAAAATAGCAAAAAATATGTATTTAAAATTTGATTATATTAAAAGGGACCCGGAATATTATTTTTCTTTGAAGTGCGTTTGATTTTTTTTTTTTGCTAGATTGTTAGAAATAAATAAAAAATTATGGAGGGACTAAGGCGTAGATTTTTACATAAGAGGGGATGAGAATGTAATTCAAGCTTCTCTCAAGGGAGAGGAGTGAAATATTTTCTAATATGTTTTGAATAAGAGGGGAGGAGAATGTAATTCAAGCTTCTATCAAGGGAGAGTAGTGAAATATTTTCTAATATGTTTTGAATAAGAGGAGAGGGGAGTGCAATTCAAACATCTTTGAGGAGAGGAGATTGTAATTTACTCTTATTTATTCCAAGGAACTACTTATAATAGGAATGTTAATGATTAATGTTTATCTATTTCTTTATTCTTTTCTGGAAATGTTTTATTCCCAGAAATAAAATTTAATAAATTTAGTGGGTGTTTGTTTCAAGTTTACAATATATAATCTTGGGAATATAAGGGTGTGAATTTTATTCCCGAGTTTACTAAGAAAATGTGTTTGGTTAGTATTTAAAGTATTCATGGGAATGACTGATAAAGTGATATTTATGAATAGTAATTAATGATTTTATTCCCGCCTTCATGAGAACTTTATTCCTCTCAATTTCTTTAGGAACAAAACAACATTCCTAGGAAACTTTTATTCCCAGGAATAAAATTTAAATTTTTTGAAACAAACATAGAAATATATCTTTCCAGATATCCTATTCTCAGGAATCTCCAAATATGAAGTGAAACAAACGCTCCCTTATAACAAACATTGGAATGTACATTTCAATCATTTTATTCTTAAAAATATACAAATATAACTTGAAACAAACACACCCTAAACATTATATTTATTGATATAGTTGATGGATTCCAATTAATAATATAAACATAAAGGACAATGCCAATATATAAAATAGTTATAACTCAGTTTTGGCTCAATGTTCACATGAAATCCTTTTTTTTGTGATTTTCTCTATCTGTCATGAAAGGTTATTGAATAACGGAAATTTTATAAAATAATAATAAATTCTTATGATTGATAAGTTTCTTTATGTCACCTCGTTATTAAGGGTGTTAAAAAAACAAACACAACTCATTAATGTAATAAAGAGATGTTCAATAATGACTATTAATTTAGAAATTATTTTTACATCTCCACAAGCTCTTGAATTATTTACAATACTTAAGGTAAGAATGAGCTTTATAAGTCATAAAGTAATAAAACCATATTCTATCTCTTAAAAGAATAGGGAAGAAAGTATGACTAAAATTGTTAAGTTTGTTTATGTTATTATTATCTTTATTTCGCTTTTAGTTGTTGCAATGGATGTTGATGGTACACATTTTGTATCCTACACAAGTTTTTCTAATTACTTTCTATATTATATTTCATCTCATTTTACCAAAATAATTTACTCTACTTTTTTTTTTTTATTTTTTTTTTTTTTTTTTTCTGTTTCTATTTTTTTTTTTTTTTTCTTTTTTTTTTTTTTTTGGTTTTGGTTTTCTAAAATAATTTTTTTTTTTTTTTTTTTTTTTTTTTTTTTTTTTATCTCAGCTGGTCCTATTCGTATATGTTCTGACGATGATGATTGTATAGGGTATTGGTGTCCACTTTCTATACAACCGCGTTCTACAAAACCTATATGTCGTCTAGTTGAAAAAGCTTCGAAGCGAAGTCGAGCCCCAGTAGGCTTGTGTACATGTATTTGAGGGATGTTCCAATAAGATTCTACTAGAAAGTTTCATGAGTTGACATTTTGTAATAGTGTTGGCACCCAATAATTTGTATTTTTTTTCATTTTTTATTTTTACGGACCATATAGTCATAATTTTATACTTTAAGATTATTGTAATAAAATGAAATAAGTAATTAGAAATTAACGTTTATATTGTCTTCTTCTTTATTAATTTTGGATATATCTCCATGAACTTTAATTCTTGGTCTTTAGAGTATCTTGAATAGTTAAGTTGGAAAATAGTTTATGTTACTTCTATGACTATCATTTTATATTTTTGTCATAAATTTTTATACTTATGATTTTTATAACACTTTCATTCACATTTCTATTTCATTTTAATTTTTCTAATAATATCAAATGCTTTGTTCTCCTTTAGAACATATGAAAAACAAGGCCACGAAGAAAAATCTACTAAAATAATTGTGAAGGTGCTGGTGAGACAAATTTATTTTTATTTGTTCTTTTCTACCTTTTTCAATAAATTTTAGGGTGCTTCAAAGGATAAGTTATATGGTTGAGGTGTCAACATAGTTGGAATGTCAATCTGTATCACATAATGCTTTTGCACCTTATTCTTGTTTTTTTTTTTAAAAAAAATCAAAAATCAATAAGGTTTAAACTTGAGGCTCTAGCTAATATGATATCCTAGTAACCTCCTTGGGGACAATTGTAAAATGTACATTAGTGTCACTTCATTTAATTAAAAAAAAAAAAGCAAACATTTTACAAGCCTTATGGTGCATGAAAGGTGCAAGGTAAGACATGCGGACTTGGGAAATAAATGAGAAGAAACAAGCCTTACTCATTGTTATACTATGTCGTTACATATGTCGTTACAAATTTTGAAATAGAAACTAGTTAAAAACCTGTGCGAAGCACGGGTTGAATAATGTGTTCTTGAAAAATTTTGCTCTAAAGGAGAAATGATCAAATTACGAAAAATAACTGCATCTTTCTAAGAAATTGTTGTCCTTTATAAATGTGGAAATCAAGCAAGTTAGAATAATGTATTTTTAAAATTCCTTATTATATGTTCGAATAAATGTTTATTACTAAAACCGATTAGTATTTGCGCTCAGGTTTCTACTATTTTTAATAATGTTGATGCAATTTATCTAAGAACATATATGTAAATGTTGCAGATTCATAATTCTAAAATGATAAACTGTCAAAGTTACACACATTTATAAACTAAAAAGGATTATTGCATTGATAAAAGATGACCAAGTTAAGGGAAATAGTAATGAGTTGTATAATTTTTTTTTTTTTGCATGAGGGAGTGGAATCAGTGGATGACACTTGAGATTGACAGCTAGACTCCGGCAAAGGGTATCCAACTCGCGGGGTATACAATGTGTTGACAAATGTTGATGAGTCTTCTCGGTCTAAATTCACAAACATGTTATGGAAAAGGAATCACCTTTAAAGGTGACGTTGTTTGGTTGCAGTTAATACAAAACATGATTCTTATTAGAGGTAACTTGTTGCGGCGATGAGTGTTAGCGTAAAATAATATTCTTTGTTCAGGTGGGTGCGACATTAAGGGGACTCTCAATCATCTTTCTTTTTCGTTCTTCGGTGGTCTTTGACATTTGGTACTTCAATGGTTAAAAATGCATTATGTTTGTCCTTACAATATTTTTGCGCATGTTAGTCAACTTAGTAACTTAGGAAGGTTTTTGAAGAAATTCAAGTCTACTTTTCATCTAATCTGACTAGCTACAACATCTATTTAAAAGAAGAGAAACTCTTGAATTTTTGAACTTAAACCAATTTCATTTCAGCAACTTGTCGATAAAGCATAGATATTAACCTCTTCATGGTTGGAAGCGAAAATCACGGTTTTGTCTTTTGATCTTCAACTATGGTGGCATAGCTCAATTGTTTGTATGAGTTTTGTTACATAGTTGGGAGCTTTTTTGTTTTATGCTCGACTCTCAAGGCTGTAGATTGTTGTACCTTGATACTCTAGTGTTGTTTTCAAGTACTTTGGTGTTTAAAAAAAAAAAAATTGATTATTTTATTTTTATTTCTTCGTTATTCATTTATAAATTCCATTCGTTCATGTTTTTTAAGATCTATAAAGATAAAAATCAATATTAATTATAAATTAGGGTTGACAAAAAAGAACCAAGATCGATATCAAGGCAACCCAATTAAACTGCACCAAAAATCGGGATGCTTTGAACAAATAGGTCCCTATTTGAAACCCCAATATAACAGGATGACATGTTTTCCACTCGGAAGGAGTTTAACCACTTAGACATTCGTGTAAAACATCAATAAAATAAACAGTATATGGTACTACTACGTACAAACTCTTGCATTATAATGTAATGGTTGTACAAAATATATATCAGAGGATACACAAAATCAGATGAATTCAAAGAGCATGAGAAGCTTTACATTGGTGTATTTATCTCCTTTGCGGGAATGTAATGGAACTGCTTGAATTCCGCTTCTTAGCTCCCACACAGGTAAGCAAGTTTGTCCACCAAAATCATCCTTCTCAGACATGTCGTATTTGTGGACTTCAATGCGAAGCAGCGCCAGCTCCGGAACAGAAAGCGGGAATTTGAATACCTGGCAACCAACTATCCTCTATTGACTTTGTTTTTTTCATAACAGTATCAAAAGGGACTCCAACAATTCCAACCTGCATAAGAGTTTATCAAATAGAGTAGAAATGATAGAAGCACAGAAGGGAAGTTATCACTTATTATATTCATATCTAATAGACTGCAAGGAAGCATTAGAAAAATATATGGATGCTATAACTAGAACATAATTGTTTGGTTAAAGCTTAATTAAGTACTTATAACATAAGCATTTATCATATACGTGCTTATGTATAAATTATTTCAATAAAAGAGGATAAAACAAAGTAAAATTCTTTGCATATAAGCTGTTTTCGTAACCAATCTTAGAGAGCTTATGGAATTAAGTAGAAAACAGCTTATGGACATGCCATAAGTTGTTTTGATAAGCTTTCACAAACACACTCACAAGTTCTAAAGTTAGTAGTTAAGTTTAAATAAAATAATTCATACAGGCCCATAAATCATGTTAAATCTTAGCATACCCTTTAAAAGTATTGCCCCAAATTTTCAATCAGTAGCCACAGTGAAAGTCAAGACAAAAACACACATCTATTAAACAATGTCTTGTTATATATTGAAGCTTGCTAAAAAAATAAAAAATAAAAATACCTGCATGTTAAGTGCAACCATCGGAGCTCCATGCATCCACCCAATTAATGGATTATAATTTGATGAGGTAATGCGCGTACCTTTCGGATACACTCGCAATATATTCTGGTGAGTGAACCTGTCAACAATCAGAGGATCAATAACTCACATTTCATTTGCAAATAAAGAACAGATCATGCAATGTGTTTGCTTCAAAGCTGATTGAATATAAATGCATCATATTTCTTTCAATTTTAAACGAATGAAAAAACCATTCGATATGCCATTTAGAAAACAGTGTACTAAGAAGACAGATGGGTAAACCCTTGCCAAGGACCCTAATATCTATATCATATTTCTTTAATCCGGTAACAATAAAAAGATCGAACCAAGAGCCAATGCAACATGTGAAATTATACTACATTTTCATTACAAAGAGTTATAGAAAGTTCAATATCATACTGATACCTGACAATTTCTTTTCCATATGTTTCAGCAGCCTTTTCGAGCTGTGACTCACTTAAACTTAGACGTCTAACTTTATCAGGCTCCACTTTCAGACATTCCACTATTCCACCTTTAGGCTTCCCAACATGAATAGCAATTAAGCGTCTGTAGTTATCTGATGTATTTTGGCGTGACTTTTCCGCTTCATTGGAGTCTTCCTTCTCCTTAAGATCATCTTCATCGACACCACTGTTTTGCTGAAGACATAAAGCAAGAAAAATGAACCAACCAATCTCACATACAAAATTAAATGTCCTTGCAATTTATATACAACATTAAGCAAATATCAGACCTTGTAATCAGCTATAGTACCGCCACAAAATAAACAACGCAAAATCACAGCCATGCACATGCAAGCTTTTCATGACCAATAACAACAACATATGTCCAATTAAATGAGAGCTCATAATGGCGAAATTAGTGATTCTCAATAATATCTATCATTAGTGATTCTCAGACATAAATAAGTTAGAATCCCTTTCGCTTCCATCGTATAGATATAAGAAAATGAATAACATATATGATCTTCAAATTAGAATTTTATAGTAAAATATAATTAAAATAAAAGCACTTGAAACTTATCCTGTAATGTTTAGGTGCAAAATTCTGATATTTTGGGCAATACATCCATATAAGTATCAGAATAAATTATCAACTTTCAACAGCACAAGCTCAATCTATTACCAGAATCAAAATAGAATTATACCTGTCTCAAGTGGCAAGATCATCCATCCATAAAAGAGCACTGTCTCAAGAAAATTCGACACCTATGCAAATATGTGGAGATAAACATCAGAAAAAGGATACATGAATACCAATTCTTGTTTGGATGATCAACTGAGCAACCAAAATGTAGAACCATAGTTTCAAGCAACTCTGACTAATGCATAAACTACAGAATTTTTACATCTTTTAAGATAACTTCTTCAATAGATACAATACTCAATTTACCATATAGGAATTTAACAAAAGAATCAGAGTCAGATTCAATAATTGTGAGTCCAAGTCAGTACCTAAAGGCAATTGAAGTCACCACCTCAAACCCATAGATTCAGCCAAAGTGGGAAAGTGAGGCTGCAAAACTCACTGCACCATGAAATGTCTTTTTGTTTTGCAAAGAGTCATCACACGGAAGTTAGGAAAAAAATAGAAATATGTCAGACAAAGTTATAACACCTTTAAAACACAAAAATAACTTCTGTAGAGACATATTTGCATCAGAAAACTAATCATTGATATTTCTTCTCAGCACAAAATATAGCCAATGAAATCCTTCTTAAACCATAACGTTTGAAGGTCAAAAAGATACACTATACTGCTCCTATAAAACATGGTAAGTAAAATTTAAGGAAGCCATCATCAAGCAAAACATCATATAAAACAAACCTAGAGAAGAAAATTTGTACCTCATAAGAATCTCACTTTCACAGCCTTAAAAAATCCAATCTACTAATATTCACTACTTATCCAAATGAGAAGCTGAAAAAGACATTTGCTTGTTACCTTTCAAATTCATAAAAGGACAACAAACACAAACTATTTCAAATCATGCAAGATATTTCATGGTAGATGTTTCAATGAATTTCTCATGTTTCAATCAATCTTTCATATGTTTCAAGATAATAATGGTAGAAATTTCAAGATAATAATGGCAGATGTTATAGGATATGTTTCAATGAATCTTTCAAATCCAGCAAGATATTTCAACAAAAAAAAAAAAAATTGGCAAGATATCAATTACGTAGTTTCTTCAATCTTTAACAGATGAAATTTCTGGCTCTTTCGTAGTAGATGTATAGCATTCATCAAGATCAACCACACCTAATGAGTCGAAACTATCAATAGGTTTCTTCGTCAATGAATTGCTAGTTGAACTCCAACTTGAATCAGTCACAACCACCTTATCTCTATTGTTTGAATCACATTCAATAGTCTCCTGAATATAAAGTTTTTAAAAAATTATTAGTCAGGTATAATTTTTAAATAAAAGTTGTATAAAAATGAAATGCGAAACAGAACTTACAGTTTCAAAACAAAAGAGAAAGTAAATGTCAAAACAATATAGATAGAATTACAATAAAATAAAAAAGAGAAGGTAAATGTTAACTATTACCTTTCCCACCCCATTGCTTGAATGTTGTATCAGAAGAAAAATCAAGCCTGTCTTGATTGCTGCATTTTCTTTAGTGTCTTTAACAACATAAGTGCATGGCGATAGCAACTTTATCCACATCATGCCGACATGAGACTGCAACATGAAACATCGCAAGTCTCGTTTAGAGCATCTCCACCGTTAGATGTTAGTGACTCAGTGCAATAGAAACTCTTGTGCCCTTACAACAACTCTAGTACCAAAACCAAATTCTTAAACCACATAAACCTTCCCTAGACAATGTTATCTTGTTTAATTATACTTACGTTTCCTAGCAGAAAAGTGCTTCATTTTTAATCCAGCCACATCTTCAAAAGGATTAAGAATGTCCCTTCATAGAGGCAACCAAAGAGGAGAAAAGGGACATGGTATGAACATGAGAGGATGCGTCTGTGACCAGTTGTCGTTGCTAACCTACTGCACCATATATAGATTCATCAAAGGATAAAGAAATTACCTTTGATGAAGAAGAAAGCGAAACCTCGATGAAGAATTTCTTCATCGCCGTCGCCACTCCATTACGAAATTCGTTACTTCACCGAATTGTTATGGCGGCGGGAGTGGAATTACCGGAGTATAAAAACAGAATTTGTGATGGAATCTCCAATCGGAGATGATGAATCTCTGTCATTGCCGGTGAGGTTACCGAAACAACTTCAACGAAGGATTCTCGATACGGAGGAGACCCGCTGTTTGCTTCCCAAACTACACCAAGGAAGAAAACTGAAGAAGTCATAGAAAGTGACCATAATAGAAGGAATATATACCTTCAAGAAGCATGGTAAACGTGGCAAGGAAGAAAAATTAAACACTTAGATGATTACAAATTTATCCTTAAAAGGGCAAAATAGTCAAACCATCTAGTAAAATTATTATACATAGTTAGTAGACTTGGCTGAGTTTAGAGTATAACAAAGTGACATCATAAAAGAAGAAAAACTATGGAGGCATGAAGATAAATACTTTTAGATTATTAATATGAATTATTATAAGTATGATCTTTATCTTTGATTTATTACTTTTAACATCTATATAATTTAGAATATGCAGAAATTCATTTAAACTTAGTCACAAATCATTTGCTAAGTTAAATATAATAGTCTTTATGAAGCAAGCTTTGAAAAATGTTGAAAAATTGATTGATTTTGGACATCATGTAATCGATTACCTACCTCTTGTATTCGATTACCAAGTGTTGATTTCAAATTTTTTAAATGTAGGAACATGGTAGCCGATTACCACATTAGTGTAATCGATTACCACATGATGAAGGTCAATTTTCTGAAACAGTGTATTTCAAACACGTTCCTTTTGATTGTGGAGCCTCTTTTAAGGGTTGCCTTGCTTCATGGACATTTTCTAAAGCCTCTATAAATATATTTCAGATCAATACAACATAAACCAACTTTCAAATTCAATAAATCTAAGATCAAATATCACTTTCTCACTTAAACTTTCAAACTTCCATTTTGTGAAACCTTGATTATATTTTTATATCCAAAAAATTTTCTGAACATTAAGTTATATTCATTTGAAAGTGATATTGATAAGATAAATCCATACAATCTTTTCTTCAACCATTTCTCGTAAGTTTTTCATCAATGTTTGGTGGAAATTTTTCTAAAGATAGTGTAGTGCTATCTTGTTTGTTTGTGAGAATTTCATCATAGGATTTGGTGAAGATTCTTGTTGTAATGATAGTGGGGTGCTATCTTATAATTGTTAAGATATTATTAGAGAGGCCTTGGGGTGAAGCTTGCCTTTTAACAAAGATTCTAACATAGTGAAATCCTTCACGGAGTACGGAGAAAGTGGACTACCCTTAGGTTAGAAGGGGACCCCCTATAATTTATTTGTGTTCTTTTTCTCTTCCCCACTCCTTTTATTTTTCCAGCATTCTTTCATGCTTTCATCATAAATTTTTAGAAAAATAAATTGAACGTAAAATTCATTTACAAATGTGTAAGACAATTATTAGCCTAAGACACATGAAAATAATGCACATCTTAAGCTGTTCTAGAATTTTTTTTTCTTTCTAGAAATAGGGGTTGAATGCATTGTAATAAGGGCTACTAATACATTTCATAAATCACATTTAACCCTAAATAATTGTCGATTCTCTACGTTTGATTATCTGAGTTACTTTCTTGTAATATTTAGTTAATGAAATTTATCTTTTAACAATTTACATTTCTTCACATTTGTTTTTGAATGGGCATTTCTTCACATTTATGTCTTTGCACTTTAAATTTATGTAATTTATTTTTCAAGGTCATTTACATTTTTTGTCATTTCTTCGCTTTATATTCTTTACACTTTCACATTTTAAACACTTTTATTTGCAGAAGATTCCCACATTGTTCCTGTTTTCCACGACAGTTTTGACACTTTTAATTTCCATGAAATATATGAAATTTGAGACAATTTATCTAGCATCTTGTAACACACTATTATTTCATATACATTATATATGTTATTTTTAGTAATTTTCTTGATTTATTATTTATTCAATAACTTATTTTATTTGTAAAGAATTTAAGCTTAAGTGTACTTTTGACCCACTAAGTAAATGTTGCGATTTTGACCCCATATTAAAAAAATGACAAATTTAGTCCTCTATGAATTAGTCGCTCTGCAATAGTAGTCTTTTTAGCCAATTATAACTCAGTCAATGCCTATGTGGCAGACCACATGTGTAATTATTGATTATTTTTTTTATAAAAAAAAACCACATAATTATTTTTTAAATTAAAGAAATGAAAAATGAAATGAAAAA
>Ga0228711_1005352_pt1 | contig 19541 bp, 8 predicted proteins | sample MedpolnodulmetaG_2_FD_177996 | JGI IMG/M metagenome (GOLD analysis project Ga0228711, IMG submission 177996) | Root nodule microbial communities from Medicago polymorpha collected in Santa Monica, California, United States - brown nodules | ecosystem: Host-associated > Plants > Roots > Nodule... | reverse complement strand
CTATAAATTACATTTAAGCTCAATAGTCAAACGAAGAAACATTTTAAAACCATAAATTGCATTGAAAATAAAAGAGAGCACATTAAACTGGAAAGATAAAACTTTTAATTGCATTGAAATCAAAAGAAAGCACATTAAACTGGAAAGATAAAACCATAAATTACATTAAAATGTAAAGAAAATTCAAAAACATCAAAATGGATCTAAAAACATAAACCCTTAAAACTGCACTCCATCAATTGCACTGCAGGCATCAAGCTCTCACGACAGCTGGGCGCTTGACTTGAATGTAGATGGTGTCGTTCATGCCAGCATGTGGAAACCTAACTTTAACCATGACACCTTCCTCAAGTCTGCGCGCATGTACCATTCTTTTTCATTCACCACCAAGCTTGATGTGGTGATGTGGCCTGGTTCCAAATACAATGGTGCAATTCCACTTGTTTCCACAATCATCAATCATTGTCAATGAAGTGGTCTTTTTCTCGCAGTCTGTTAACAAAGTTATCCAAATCAGTTATAGGATTTGGATCTAATGGAGCTGAAAAAGATCAAAGATTCAAAGAAATTAGTGCAAGTTGAAAAATATATATGAAACAAAACATAAGAGAACAAGAAAGGAGATGAAACATGGTTAGATTTTGCTGTGTTATTTGTACCCTTCAAGCAGTGCAAGACTAAGAGAGTTTGTGCATCACTTTCTATTGTTAAGTCTAAACTGTTTTGACGTAAAAATGATGGCAAGAGAGGATAATGAGGATGCAATCGTTAATATACATGGAAGGTTATGAGATCTACGGGTGAGATGTAGGGGGTGGTTGACTGAGTTGAATAACATTAATACATGAAAGGTTATGAGGTCTACAGCTGAGATGAAGGGAGTGGTTGACTAAGTTGATTAACATTAATACGTGTTTTCAATTGCCATTATGAGGATGATTATCACTGTTTTCAATTGCCATTATGACATTTCTGTATGAGAGAGAAAGCGAGGAGTTTGAAAATAGAGTTTGAATCAACGACTGTGATTAAGTGTGTGATTGAGATATTAGATTAGCAATAATTACATGCTTAGGAGGGAAAAATGCAAGGGATTAGGCAAACATGCTAGCTCATCAAGTCTACCTTTTATAATAAAGGATATATACTATATATAAAGAAAACTACCCCTTTCAACACTTTTGGGTTGAATTTTTCTTCTCAAAAATACTCTTAATCTTTTCAAAAATACCCTTAATTTTCAATACAAATAACACATGTAACGAATAGATAAGAATAAATTTAAATATTAAAAAAAATATAACAAACACAATCTGAATATATATTTTTTTGTTTTTTTTTTCCTTCATCATTTAAAAAGTGCAACAAAATGGTTATGTTACCCTCTTATGATTTGGGGTTATTTACCCCAAATTTGGAAAGGGTAATCTAGAAAAAACCATATATGAGTATATTTAAACTTACTTTTTCCTCGTTCCAATTATATCTTTAAACAACTTTTTCTATAATAAAACTATTGTTGGTGTCATTAAAAAAAAATTAGATTATATTTTTTTTGTTATATTGTATTATTGTCGGGGTCGTTGAAATATATAATCATGGTTGGTTTGATTTTTTATAACTTGAAAGCAACGAACATTTATATTTTTTTAGTTTTAATCAAAATCAAAAAAAAATTCAATCGTTAGCGCAATAAAAAGAACGGAAAGACGGGCACGTGAGTGCTCATCTTTTCGCTAGTATATAATAAAAAAAACATATATATCTTCCTTTGTTTTTGTTTTTTTGCTACCATTAGGCCAAAATAATAGAACTTTTAGTTAGATTGATTTTTTTTTTTAAGAAAGAATGGTGTAATTTAAATCAACATCTATAACTATTATATCCCTTTATAAAAAAACTATAACAATATATTAGAGAGATACAATTCTCATGACCTTTGCTCAACTAATAGTGACGACACATTATATATGTAGAGACCGAACATCAAACCCTAAATACCTTCACCAATGCGAGAGATCGAGAGTGTATCTACAAAGAGACTCAATGATCAAGTCATCGAAGTCTCAAGGTGCTTTATGGTGATTTCTTAGAATGAGGGTGTATACCTTTTGATTATATGAAGGCTCTGATATGCTCTGATCGTATTATTTGGTGCATCGTGGTTCTATTAAGATAAGATTCAAAATGCCTATAAAAAAATTAAGATGAAAAATATATTTAAATTACATTTTTATTAGATTTTGATTATCTTATTATTTAACTTGTGTGCTTGAGGCTTTAATTAGTTAAAAGTTGAATAAAAAGTGAGTTGTACCATGATCATACAAGGCGTGAATTTACTCAAGCTTGCAAGGCAAGAAATTGATCTCCAAAGCCAAGAGCATATTCTCATGCAATAGAACTTCATGCAAAACATGTACATGCAAATCAAAGGAATAAGAATCAAGGACAAAAAGAACATCTTAAATGTGAATCAAAGATTTGATAGGTTGCACCGTAAATCATGAACTTGACTAGTTCGAATTATAGAATTTGAAATGTCACCAACCCTATGAAGTGCGATTTTTTACACAGTCTTGAACTAGTTTGGATTATCAGCATTGCTATATAAAGCGAACAAAACCATCACGAAAGCGTAGAGAATTAAATAGCAACCAATGAAATCTTAGAATTTTGTAGAATTCACGGTAAGTCAATTGGAAAAGGAGGAAGTCAATAAAAGTGGTTGGGTGGAATGCGCAATCGAGATGTATTCGTGAGATAATTTTATTTGAAATAATAATTCGCATAATATTTTGGATTATATAATCTAAACTAATTCAGAACATGAACGACCGTTTGATCAGCAAGACTAACTCATTGAAAATGTGTCTTGGACAATCCCTCGACTTGCCAGACTCTGTTGACCACATTTTTTGGGTCCCTTTGACCGTTACGGTATATGTTGACTCTTTCACAAATTCCCCCTATGCCCACTCAATCTTCATAAATTTTCATTCCATCTCACGTTTCTTTTATAGTAGTATTCATGATGCCAATCTTCCACCGTTGGCATTTTATACAATAGTTGCTCTCATCTTGTAGGGATAGCTATGAATGGTAAAAGAAAAAGGTCCGTTTTGCAAATTTGCACCCTCCTTCTTCTTGTGCTGCAAATTTAGTTTTATCCCTCCTCTTCCTTTGGAGGATGTGTGAGAGGGTTGACAAACATTTCTCTCATTCTCCCCAATCTTCTGTACAAAAATCTCTATAAAGGAGTCTGGATTGTATTTAAAACAGAAATATTTTCAGAATAAAATAGAGCGCATGGGAAGAGGGTATGGTGAGAAATGAATTAGTCAAAAGATATACCGACTTATAGGTGACAACATAATTTGATTCTCTCTCTCTTTAAGTTGACGTACTCACAATGCTCTGGGTGTCTCAATTCAAAGTTACTCAAGTATGGCCAGCTGCTTTGCAAGTTGCAACAACAATAACTCCAGGCAAGAATTCGTCAAAGGATAAAAAAAAACATTTATGATTAACCAATTTTAGGTTTCTCGTAACTTGCTTGACCATTTTTGCTTGCTGGTAGCTATAAATATCAATTGAGTTTTCGTGATTATCTTGATTTTCACTATCTGTTTCCAGTACTATCATGGCTCATCCCAATTCCTCCTCATTAAGATATACTCAAATTAATTAAAATAAAAGTGGTTTTAGTAAAAGTAATTTAAAGATATTTTCTTAGAGCTTTTTTTAAAAAGATAAACTATAGTAAGGGTTGTGTCTTGAAAATTCGAGACCTAATTGTATATTGGTCTTTTAGTTTTTTAAACCACAAAATATTATTGAAATTTATAATCAAACAATTGTAACATTTTACTATTTATCATTATGATTATTATGAACAATAACAATATCTTTGGTTTAGAAGGAAATTTCACCATCCAATGTAATGTTTTGAGACATGTCATATACTAAACGTGGGTGTTCTTTTCAACCGAAATTTAAATATTGATTCGCCGTTTAAGTTCCTTCCACCTGAACTCAACCACGATTGGGAAAACAATAATAATTTTATTATAGTGAAGATCCAATTTGATTTTCATAATTTTTTTTAAGACAAATGTAGTCTTTAATAAAAAATAATACAAAAATAGCCACTAATATTTTTTACAGGGCAAATTATTCTCTATATTATAATGAGTCTTAGACCAATATGTCGCTCGTGTAAAAATGTTAGAGACTGATTAATTTGAGTATTATTTTTATGGTAAAAAGATTATTTGGGGGTAATGAGGATATATAGAGATCACCTTTTTGTTTCTTGTGTTTTTTATGATAATATTTGGTATTTAATTTGTGGCTGGTTAGGGATCTTTTCGGCATCATCTCACAACATATTGACGCATCTTCATCACTTATGTGGCTTGGGAGGTTTTTCGAAAATCATTTATTTAGCTTTCAAGATGTTTTGTTAGCAATTGTTTATGTTCTCTGGAAAGAGAGAAACATGCATATTTTTCAACATAAGGAGGAGACTATTCATTCCATCGTTAAGCGGGTTAAACTTCAAGTATTTTGGTGGTTTAAATCGAAGTTTGTCTCATTCGATTTTCACTACAATGTTTGGAGGCAAAATCTTTTGATGTGTCTTACTGCTGGAATTTAAAATTTACTCATTTTCTTTTGTTGGTCCTCGTTTTTTCTCTCTTTTTGAATTGCTTTTTTTTGGAAGCACTTCTTGTGCTCATGCCTCATTGACACTTTTTTGTGGTAGTATATTTTATTTTAACCTCTTAAAAAAAAATTGAGTATTATATTTTGTTAAGGGTTAAATTGGACTACGGAAAATTTGTCCAAGTCCAAATTAAATCTTTACTCGCTTTATTAAGAGCACCACATGAGATTGAACCATTTTTTAACTTTTTTTTCTCTAATTTTTTTTAACTTGATTTATACTTTGCATTTGACATTTTCTATGCATGTCAAAATAGTGAAGAAGAAGAAGAAGTTATATCTAAAAAAAAGATAACCGATTACGTTAACCATTTACATATATTGATCATAAAAAACATCAGATGAAATATTTGTGATAACATATATATACTCCTAATAACAAAAACTAAATGATGAAATGAACTTATATTTTTTAAAACAAGTGTCTAATCTTCCGTTGACTGATCAAATATGTAGGTCGTCTATGAAGTGATATTTACGTAGATGTAACGGTAAGTCGTTGTCGTTATGAATGGTTCCGTATAGAATGCGTTGGATTGCAGAATATATTTAAGATCGGTGGAGTAGATTTTTTTTTGGTTGACTTAGGTTGTCTTAAGATTGGTCAGTCAAATTCGTCGATTTTGTTCCGTTCTTGTTAACAAATGTCACGAGGATACTTGTTAAGAATTCAAAAAATAAAAACAATTGATAATTTTTATTTAAAAAATGTTACTTTTTGATATTTTAATGTGTTGAATACACAAATCTCAACACAAAGTTTCTATTTTGAATTTCTTATCAAATACTAGTAGTATCTTTAAAACATTTGCTAACATTTATTTTTTTAATTTCCGAGTAAATCGTAAGATTGGAGCATTTTTTTCTTGGTTGGCGACCTAGGTTGTCTTAAGATTGGCTGAGTCAAATTTCTTTTTTGGAAGTCCAAGCAAATATATGGAGCTCTATTATGAACTTCTCGTTAGGCTTTTGACGTTTTATTTTCTTGTATTTATGGTAACTTTGCATTGGAATTTTTATATTTTGTATTTAATAGTATATAACTTTTGAATAAATAAATGTTGTTTTTCAATAAAAACTTACAACTTTTAGTTGCTTTAATATGTACTCCTTCCGTTTCACAATTATTGTCTCTTTACCATTTTTTCTTTTTCTTCAAATAATTGTCACTTTACAATACCAATGCAGCATTTATTTATTTTTTTTCATTATTATACCCTTATTTATTGAATTTCATTCAACTTAACTACTTCACTAACTACAATTAATAATGGTGTTTTAGTAAATGTTATTAATTTTACCATTGAAATCAACACAATTAATCATTTCCTTAATAATCGTGCACAAACCTTAAACGACTAATATTGTGAGACGGATGGAGTACAATATTATGCATATTAGACAAACTCTTCTTATTAAATTGATATATGTTGTTTCATTTCATCTAAAACTTATCGATCAATCGGATTTTTACTCTTGATTGGCGCCCTCCCACTTGGGGTATCTTTAGATTGGCGAACCAAATTTTCTTCTTTAGATGTCCAAGCAATTTTTTTTTTTGTGGTGGTCGAGCTTTGAACCCCGGACCTTTCATATATTATGCATTGTCTAAACAAATATAATTGTTCATTCGTTAGCTAAGGCAAACCAATTATGACCTTGTCGTTAAACTTTTGACGTCTTATCTTCTTGTATTTGTATATTTTCTTATTGAATAGATATAAATTGTTTTCTAAAAAAAATATTGGTGGAGAGGATTCTTTTTTTCTTGGTTGGTATTAGGGGTGGGAATATGTAAGACCATACTTTTTTTAAGAAAACAGATAAGTGCTAAGAATTTTTTAGAAGTCTATTTAACTACAAAGGTCTTTCTAAGCGCTAAATTTTTTTTAGAAGTCTATTTAGCTACAAAGGTCATGCCACATGCCATAAAAATGTCTCATAGGGATATCAGACCATCATACTTAAGTAAATAATAATAATTTTTTATTACTATTATTAACATATTAAATATTGTATTTTAAATTAAAAATAAATTTATTAACTTTTTGAGTAATTTAAATTTATTAGTCTATATTAGTTTTTCGCACATTTAAATGTATTATTATAAATTAGAATTGAAATATAATATTATATATATCAAATTCACTAAAAGGTCATGTTAAATGTTAAAGGAGAGTTTGATCTCATTCATTAATTAGTACATTAGTTTGGTAGTCTATTTAAACATAAATCATACATGTTAATATGAAATATGTTTTTAAACAGACTAATAGACCATATCAAACTTTCAAAATGTCAGATTGAAATCTAAAAAATTGACATATGACAGATTACTTGCCTCAAAAAATTTTGACAGATCATGCTTCGGTCTTTCAAATTTTAGTTCAGTTCAGCCTATTTTCACACTTAGTTGCCACTCTCTGACTTTTTTTGAAGGAATTTCCACTCTCTGACTTAGATTGTCTTAAGATTGACTAGTCAAATTTTCTTCTTTAAACGTCCAAACAAATATAATTGTTCATTCTTTAGCTAAGGTGACTCTATTATGAACTTGGCGTTAAATTTCTGACGTTTTACCTTCGTGTATTTGTCTATTATTCTTATTCTTATTGGATTAATATAAGTTGTTTCCTAGAAAAAAAAATATTCACGGCTTGATATACGTTCTTATTTTACTATGGGTGTCTTGGTATAAATAGCTCAGGTGTTTCTAAATTATATTCTATACATCTTATATTAAAAATAAAAATATAATACTCACTTTGATGTTAATTTCTGAGGGAAAAAAAATTAAAATACATTAGGTATTGATATGTACAATACCAAATTGAACAATATATAATGCCAATTATGGTTGACACATTTGGTTGGATCTTTAAGGGCTAGCAACAACGGTGATTTTCTTTATTTAGGGTGTGTTTGTTTCAATCATTTTTTTTATATGTAAAAATAGGTGATTCCAACAACAAATCCTTATTCAATTGATAAATATTAAAATTATTAGGTTGAACGTTGTGGTTTGAAGATGCTCCACCTTGCTACTTGCTCTATACAATTTTAATATAATTTTGTCGCCGACACAAGTTAGTCACAAACACTAGCAATTTGTTTCAATTTTCAAAATAGGATGCTGAATTTTGTTTTTTAGTTAGGTGTAATAACTCCTTGATGGGTACAATACAATTTTTGGAACTCTATATAAGGATATGCAATGCCCTATCCAAACTCCAAAGTAACTCTTCAAGCACACAAAATCTATCCACTCTCTCTATTCTAATCTCAATGGCTCGCATATCAAATCTTATTTTTCTAGCTTGCATTTTCCTTTTCAACGTTATAAACATTCCATTCCTCACAAATGCTCAATCCTCATGCAATGGACCATGCAACACTCTCAATGATTGTGATGGTCAACTCATTTGCATCAAGGGCAAATGCAACGATGACCCCGACATTGGGACCCACATCTGCAACAATCCCTCACCGTCACCACCAAGCGGCGGTGGTGGCGGCACTTGCCAATCCTCCGGCACCTTACAGTGCAAAAATAAATCATACCCACAGTATAGGTGTTCTCCACCAGTTTCATCCTCTACACAAGCATCACTCACGCTGAACGATTTCAGCGAGGGTGGAGACGGAGGAGGTCCGTCTCAATGCGATGAAAAATACCATGACAACTCAGAAAGAGTAGTGGCTTTGTCCACCGGCTGGTACAATGGAGGTTCAAGGTGTGGAAGAATGATTAGAATCACGGCGAGGAACGGGAAGAGTGTGACCGCGAAAGTGGTGGACCAGTGTGATTCGGTGAATGGATGTGATAAGGAACATGCAGGTCAACCACCTTGTCATAACAATATTGTGGATGGATCTGTAGCTGTGTGGAATGCATTAGGGCTGAATACAGATGATGGTGTAGTACCAGTTACATGGTCTATGGCTTAAAGAATACTCAAGTATAAGGAACATGTAATGGCTAATTAATAAGAATAAGCTTAATTTACATAAAGTGAAATTAAGCTTGCGTGTGTTGTTTAACATTTTCCTTTAAGTAAATAAAGAGGATGCACTTCATGACTTCAACAATTGTTTAATCGCATTTCATTGTATAGACATTTTAAAAGAGTTATTTTCTTTTAGAAAAGGGTAATGCTTTACATCACGAGGAAATGACCACGACAAGATCACAACCCTTGCAATACTTTATATCAACGTGTTCCTTTAAGTCTTCCTAAATTTACTCCCAGCAAATCAACGTGTTTTCCGGCCCGAGAAGAGATTTTATAGGTCTACTTAAGATTGGTGAAGACTTTATTGGCAATACTTTTGTGATATATAGCATAGCCCTTTTAAAACTTAAACTTAAATAATGTTTTTTATCTTTATAAATATATCAAATTTTTCGTTTTATTTCCTCCAAAAAATTTCTTCGATTTTTATTCCTCAAAAGTTTTATATCTTCACTTTTGGTTCTTTTTTAAGTAAACTCATATGTAGAATTCATATTTTTTAATAAAATTTTACAGAAAAATTTATATTATGATAAAAGTCTCTAAAAAAAATATTTTTTTTTTAACAAAATATGAATAAAATATGAATTTATATATTTTAGTACGGTTAAAAATTTATATTTAATTCATGTTTTGTTGAAAAATTCGAAATTTTTTTGAGAGGTTTTTATAATATCCTACACAATTTTGTTAAAAACTACAAATGATACACATGAATTGACTTAAAAATAGGGATCAAAAATGGTGATTGAAAATTTTATAAGGAGTAAAAGTTGAAGAAAATTTTTAGAGAGACTAAAATAAAAGGTTTGTATATTTATTGGATCAAAACATATTTAACCGTAGAAATTAATACATAACTATCAAACACTGTTATGGGCCAATACAAAACTAGTATAGTTGTTTGCTTCTCTTCCATCAATGGCAACTATGCAGCCATTTATTAGCTTCAACATCCTCTCCATTTATAAAAATAAATGGAGGATGTCATCTAGAAATAAATACACAAAAAATAAGTTATGGATCCAACTACTAAATAGGTCATATCATTATTAATTGTTTTTTTTACCTTTTGTGTGTCTTTATCTTTTCAAATAAAAAAAAATAGAGAAAGTTTTAAAAGAAGAGGATCTTAACTCGAATTGAAGATTGTCCTTCATCAATTACTCACATTGAATAATTCAATATATGTTTATATTACAAAAAGAAGAAGAAAAACTTAACACATAAACAAAAACAAGTCTCAAGTGGTAGAATTTTCCTTCTAAATTTAAAAACTAACTCACTATATTTAAATTTATAAACAAGACCAAAATCGTGAATGAACAAAATAGGTAACAATCAGTACATTTATGTGCATATAATCATAATATTCTTACAATCTATAAATAGTTATTGTACAAAATCATAACGGAAATGATAGAGGCTTATTTACTACTAGCTATTTAGGTGGAGTGACAGGAGGTGGATGCGGTGGTAATTATGGAAGCACCACAACAGCGGGCTTTGAGGTAGGGGAGGCAGAGAGGCGGGTAAAACAACACCATCAGCTGAACTAGCACAAGGTAGTGGTGGTGGTGGGGGATTAACTTTGTCTTCTTCTTCTTCTGCATTTGTTCTCCTTCGAGGTGGCCCCAAATGACTGCTCAAAAGACATCCAATGATTTGTAAACTACACAAACAAATTGGGAATAAATTTGACTTGAAAATAGCACTAAATTTTTCACCTGAACATAATAAGGGGCTCCCCCTTCTCCCGCCTTTTCTCGTCATGTTCCTGTCCAGAAGGTATCAGATCCAGATCATCGATGGAAACTAATAAAATAATGCATACAGTTGATTGCAGTGTTCAAATTCAAAGGCTGAATTCGACATCCTCTGCTAAATAAAAGTATAAATTCACAACACATGCAGCTTCAACAACTAAAGCAATATCAAACTCAATTCATGAATACTCTATTTCCATAAAGTTTTGGTTTTTCCTTTTACCAATCAATCAAACTTAAATGTTCACAAAAAATTTACATGGATAAGTTCAAAGTCAAAATTAACATTGGTCCATTACAAGTTATTGAGGGGTATTCAACTACTCCAATAAGGTTATTGCTATCTAAAATCAACACATGTAACATCACAACAACAAAAAGGTTAAATCAATTAAGGTTTCAATTATCATTCTATTGCATGTAAATTTCCTTTTGTTATGATTAGAACCTAATATGAGAAACTCACCTCAATTTGTATAGATCCCTCAAGATTTTGAAGTGTGTGGGTTACCAAGCTCTAAACCTTCATTCTTTTGACCTTTAGTACTTCTTCAACACAAGCCCTTCATCTTCTTCCTCGGGTAATAGGTGGAGGAACAAATGAGCAAACCTAGATGTTGGGAAAACGAGAACGATTGAGAAAATGAGATGAAAGCAAAATGAGAACGATTGGGCAAAAGAGAGATGAACGATTGAGATGTTTGAACGACTGAACATCAAACGAGATGAAGGGAACACGATTGAGATGAAGAAAAACCCTTCTTCCGAAATGAGATGAAGGGAAATCCATATGTGTAAATGTGTGTGGTTTTAGTTTCTGCTTGTTTTCATTTACTTTTTTTTTTAATTATAAATTGAATTAATTGGGGTATTGGCGGAAATAAAGGGGTAGTGGCGGAATTTTTAATTTTTTAATCTGGCGGATTAAAATCTGTCAGTAGTCCAATAGTCCAATGTCGTGATCAAGTTCAATATTGGTGGGACTACACCATTTATCCTTTATAGCAATAGTTAAAAATCGTTGCCTGAACTACCAAAACCTAAAAGAATAGGGGACGCTTTTCAGATGTCTCCTTTACAAGCGTCGCCTATTGTCTTTGGGGACGCTTATACCTGAAGAATAGGGGACGCTTTTTTCATGGTATCTACGCGTTGCCATTGATGGCTACAATTGAAAAACGCTGCCTTAAAGTAAAACAAGCAAGACACCAAATTGTTGGAGCCATACCGTATACTAAAAAATTTAAATTTAATCTATTATAGCTCAAATAAGATTGAATTTAACTACATATCCACGAAAGTTAAATTATAATAAAGTTGAGTCAAAACATTCATTCATGGTGCATGAGTTCAAACAATAAATCAATACATAGAAGTAAACAAATTATCTAACATTGCTATACTAAGTACAACCTAACAAAATACATAGTTCAGAGTAGTTTAACACTTTTAAGTTCAAGCTTAAATGAAATGAATAGATTAGATTTGGAGTCAATTTAATTTTGACACCATGGTGTCATTTGATCTCATCATATATATTATTATTAATTATCCATATATTACATGTTAGCTATTTTTTTTAATTAAATTTTTTTAATAATGTTTGAAAGGAAGATTTGATTTTTGGTGAACAAGTTTAGAGGGAAGATTGCCACCAAAATTTTAATGTGTGAATCTTATACAACATTGAAGGAATGCCTTTTGTTAAAACTAAAGTGACAATCTAAAATTGTCCCCAAAAGTATTTGTTTGGACAATTATCAAATATTGCCAAGAAAAATAATATTGTGACACTTTAAAAACGTCCCGAAAAGTATTTAAGGGGACGATTCACGATCTTTGCCTAAGAAATAATAGAATAACGCTCCAAAAAGTGCCCAAAAGTATTTTAGGGGACGTTTTTCAGGGGTTGCGAAAATATTTTTGGCAACAGTCATAAATAGTTGCCTTAGCGACTTTTAGGGGACAATTTTTACATGTCCCCTAAAAAAGTGTTGCCAGAGACAACAAATGGTGTAGTGGGAAAAAATCTGCCACTGATCCAAGACAGTTTGGTCATTAGCAGTACTGAGGGATTTATCCCTCAATAACGTAATTTTCTGAATTATTAAGAGTTTATTCCGCCAATAATGTTATTGAGGGTTTTTCGTGTATTACTGAAGGATTAAACCCTCAGTAATGCAATTTTGAATTGGTTAGTAAATTGGAGAATTCCTATAGTGGCAAGTGTGCGCAACAAGCAAGTATAGTGTAAAAGGAAATTAATCCTGAGTGGCAAATGTGTGTGCGCGCGTAATGCATGAAAACCTAAGCAAAGGAACAACCTTATAAGAAACAGAGAGGGCTGCATGAGAGAAGAAAAAGGAATTGGTTTTGGTGATTGAAGGGTGTTCAATCAATGTCTTATGTTTTTGGCTAAAATATGATTATGTTGTTTAAGTCGTTAAGTTAGTTAGATAGTTTTGTGTTCTCTAATTGTTTGGAATACTCATTTGTTTATAGAGAGAATTGCTCTCTTTGTTGTTAGTTTCACCATTGTTGGTGATTTTGATGTTTTGTCAATTTCTAAAGATAATAGGAGGATAATGGTTCTATCCATTATTTTAATGGTGAAATTTTTTGGCACTTGTGGTTTTTATTCCCTCAAAGAAGATTCCGCGTTAAAATTTGAGATGTCTTTATTTTTAGTTTTTACTTATCATTGATCTTTTGTGATGCCATTATTTTTGTTGTATCTATGTAACTTTGACGTAATACTTTTTCTTATGATACTCCCATTTTTAAATATGTTTTTTATTAATATATAAAGGCAAATTATAGCTCTATACTATATATAAAGAAAATTACCCCTTTCAACATTTTTGGGTTGATTTTTCTTTCCAAAAATACCCTCAATTTTCATTACAAATAACACATGTAACAAATAGATAAGAATAAATTTAAATATTAAAACAAATGTAACAAACACGATATGAATATATATTTTTTTGTTTTTTTTCTTTTATCATTTAAAAAGTGTAACAAATTAGCTGAGTATATTTATACTTACTTTTTCATCATTCCAATTATACCCTTAAACAACTTTTTATATAATAAAATTGTTGTTGGTGTCATTAAAAAAATAATTTAGAGTATATTTTTTTGTTATATTGTATTATTGTCGGTGTCGTTGAAATAAATAATCATAGTTAGTTTGACTTTTTATAAATTGAAAGCAACAAACACTTATATTTTTTTAGTTTTAATCAAAATCAAAATTTCATTAAAAAAGCATTGTTCATAATTTTCAAATATTAGCGCAATAAAAAGGATCAAAAGTCCAATTAAACCTCTTATTTAAATCTTTGATTGAGAATAATTAAATTTGTTATGATAAAAACAATTTCAATGCAATAATCAAAATATTTGATACTACTAAAGGAGCTTCAATCGAACACTAAGGATTAGCAAATTCTTAGTCGAATACACAATTTATAAGAGACTTAATATTATATAAAAATATATATATTTTACATTAATCGTCAAGTTTCTTAAGGGTTTATTTGGTTCGAGAGTTTTGGAGGGGAGGGGAGATTTTTAATTTAAAGTGTTTGATTCAATTTTTAGAAGGGGAGGGAAGGGGAGGGAATTTTATTGCACTGTCAAAATTATCCTTATATTAATTTAAAATCTCAATATTATCCTTGTAACAACATTTATTATCATTATGTTATATTATCCTTGAAACAACTTTTACTATTATTAGGTTATAGGTTATATTATATTGTAACAACTTTTATTCCATATTATTAACAATTTTTTTCTTGTAACAACTTTTATTGTACATTATTGAGAATTTTTCCTTGTAATAACTTTTATTACTCATTGTAAAACTCTATTACTTATTCATTATTCCATCGTCTACATCATGTTGTTATAGATTACATCGTTATTGTTTTGTTACTTTACTATCCTTATTTAATTAAGTTTAAGGGTAAAACAGTAAAATAATTTTAAAATCTCTCCCCTCCCCTTTGAACCAAACACACTTTTAATTAAAATATATCCCCTCCCCTCCGTTAAAATTCTTCCCCTCCCCTCCTAATTCTCGAACCAAACGGACCCTAAGACTCAAAATTATTTATCAAAATTTATATCAAACAATTGAAACATTTTACTATCAATCATTTTTATGAACAACAACAACATTCACTACTCAAAGTGTGCCGTATACCAAAGGTAAGTAGTCATCCCAACCGAGATCCTAACATTGGTAAAACAACAATTTTGAAGAGCGCCACATGAGATTGATCATTTTTCAACAAAAAAAAAATATTGTAACTTAAATCATATATACTTTGCATTTGGCATTTTCTATGCCAGTCAAAATAGTCTTCACTGATATTTTATATATGGGTCTTGCTAATCAATGCTCTAAGAGCAATGGTTACAGATTTCATTAATAGAAACTTTGCCTTGGAAATATAAGTCTTTAATTTTTTCTTAATAATAATTACACAACTTTTTGATACAAATTTACTTATTTTAGTATTTTAACCAATGTCTCAGATGCAATGGTTATATATATATATATATATATATCATCAAATAGGATATTCTATCGCATTAACAATATCAAAGCATCACCTCAAAAAAAAAAAATCAAAGCATTTCATAAGAGCGTATAAGTGGCCATTTACATATATTGATCATTTAAAAAACATTATATATTATTCCAAACTATTTGTGATAACATATACTCGTATACATTAATTTAGAGTTGACCTAGTCGTTGGCTTTGAATCTTGGAGTGTGCTCCTCTCAAGTTTCAAGTTCGATTTCTTCTAGTGTTAATTTTGGTGGGCAATTTCATACAGAGCTTTACTCTAACTTAAAATAGGGCTCCCGCAAGTGGACGGTGGGTTTGGTCTCCTTAAATTAGTCAGTCATCACCGAATTTTAAAAATAAAACATATAGTCATATACTAACAAAAACTAAAAATGATGAAATGAATTACAATATTTTTTAATCGCAGGTATATGAAGTGGCTTTTATGTAGATTTATCTTTTTTAAAATATTGCATTTATGTAGATGTAAGGTAAGTCTTGGTCTTTATATAGACTATGTTATCTTTTTCAGAAAAAAAATGTAGACTGTGTTATCAAATTGCAGCCGAATTTATTTAAGATTGGTGTGGCGGGTTTATTTTCTTGGTTGATGCCCTTTAACTTAGGGTGCCTTAAGATTGGCGAATCAAATTTTCATTATTTAGCTAAGCTGCTCTATTATGAATCTGCCATTAACTTTTGAGGTTTTATTTTCTTGTATTGTCTACTCTCTGTTTCTAACACACATGTCGCAGTTGATCATTAATATCTTGTATTTTGTCTAATATCTCTTTCTTTCATTAAAAAAATTTGACATTTTAAAAATATGTATGGAAACAAATTGAATATCATTTTATATATTAAAATTTATATTTATTGAATTGATAAAAAATGTTTTCTTTAACTGAATTGGCTAAAAAAATGTATTTAATTGTTTTCAATACAATGACGACTCTTGATCTACTTCTTGATAATATATATTAAGCTTTATTTTTTGTGGTGATTGAAGGGGAATAAGTCTGGTTTTTCTTTTGATTGTCATATTTGGTGGTCGCTGCCATCCCTCTACATGGGGTATTCCTCTTGGTAGACGAGGCTCATGTTTCTTTTTGTTTGTTGATTTGACTCATTGTATTGTTATTCTTTAGGCACATCTTGTGCGTTCCCTGCGATGATTTATTGTTTTATATATTGCATTTAGCTTCTTAAAAAAAACGATTATTTTACTATGGGTGTTTGGGTTAAAAATTAAAATAGCTCATGTATTTTTTCTTAACGGGGCAGTAAATAATTTTTAGAAACAAAGGAGAAGAGCACAACTAATATTTGATCCTTAAAATTGGAAGAAGTGCAAGGAATACTCGGCTCAACCAAAAAACAAGATTACCTAAAAAAACCAAACAACCGAGTGGATAATGACAACTAATATTCTTCCTATCTATAAGCCATCTCCATGATGCATCAATAACCTACAATTTCTTTGAAATTTTCGGAGAATATAATACTATTTCTAGCCCTCCCAAATTTTTCAAATGGTTGTATATGCTAAATAAGTGTTAGCCGTTTATGGTGTTTTAAATTCAAAGAGAAGAAGAAGAAATAGTAAGAGAAAGAATGGTTTCATGTAGAATCATTTCGCTTCGACCCATTCGAAATATTGTACCAAACATCGTCGACCAAATCACAATTACCAAAAAGATCATATCTTCTTCTTCTACTTCAAACTTTCTCGAAAACCACACACAATGCGCGGCTCTCCAACGACCAAGAATGACCCTTTTTGATAGATTTGCACGAGTCGGATTTATTTGATGGAATAATTGGCAGTGATTTTTTTTTTATTAAACTAGTTATACGCTAATTTTATCATAAATTTGAATAGAAATATATAGTTCTCTCATACTTTGTTTCTAGCTTCTATAATTCAATACTCCTCTGTCCCGAATTGTACTCACTTTACATAAAAAAAAAATATGGTCTTAAAATATAAATGACTTTACCATTAATACTTGTTTTTTTATCATAATTTTTATTATTTATTACTCTTTTTTTTTCTCATAATAAATTTTTTTTTAAAACAATTCATAATTTTTATCTTTCCCAAATAAAATTAATTATATTTCTTTTGTATGACATGACAAAAGCATCTTACAGTTTGAAATGAATTAAGTATAATTAAAAGACTCGCAAAAACTAGTCAAACTTGCAATTTGTTCCAATTTTCAAAATTAGATTAGATGCTCAATTTGTATTCAAGTTAGGTATAATAACTCCATGGTGGGTACAATGCAACATTTGGGACTCTATATATATGGACATGCAATAGCCTTATATATGTCAAAGTAACACTTCAAGGCTCAAGCACACAGAAACTACTCACTCTCTATTCTAATCTCAATGGCTCAGATATCAAATCTTGTTTTTTTAGCTTCCATTTTTCTTTTTAACATCATAAACAGTCCATTCCTCACAAATGCTATTTCCTCATGCAATGGACCTTGTAGAACTCTCAACGACTGCGATGGTCAACTCATTTGCATCAACGGAAAATGCAACGATGACCCCGACGTTGGGACCCGCATCTGCTCCCAACCATCACCTTCACCACCACCACCAAGCGGGGGTGGTGGGACTTGCCGAACCTCCGGCAACTTACAGTGTGACGAACAATCATACCCTCAATATAGGTGTTCTCCACCCTATGTATCCTCCGGCACACAAGCATTACTCACTTTGAACGATTTTAGCGAAGGTAACATATATAACCAACTATCAAGTAAATATAACTAACTTGTAACTACCTTAAAATATTCAACTAATTAATTATAACAAGGATTTTTCTATAACGTGCAAATTTGTGCATGTTAAAAAGTTTAAAATAGTAAAATTGTATCAGAAGTTGTACATTTTATATTAAATATATAACTTTTTAATAAATAACTGTTCTTTTTAAATGTAAAGTTGCTACTTTTAATTCCTTTAAGATATGCAATATTGCACATGATAGACAAACTCTTATAACAAATCTCAAACTATCTTTAACAGGAGGAGACGGAGGAGGTGCTTCTCAGTGCGATGAGCAATTCCACAGCAACACAGAAAAAGTGGTGGCATTGTCGACTGGATGGTACAGTGGAGGTTCAAGGTGTGGAAAATTTATTAGAATTAGGGCGTCGAACGGGAGGACTGTGACGGCGAAAGTGGTTGACCAGTGTGATTCAGTGAATGGGTGTGATGAGGAACATGCAGGTCAGCCACCTTGTCGTAACAATATTGTGGATGGATCTGCTGCTGTGTGGGATGCATTACGGCTCAATAAAGATGATGGTGTAGTACCAGTTACATGGACTATGGCTTGAAAGAATACTCAAGTATATGGAACATGCAATAGCTAAAATAATTAATAAGACTAAGCTTAATTTGCATAAGGTAAAATTAAGCTTGTGTGTGTTGTTTCGTCATTTTGTTGGTCCTTTGTTTTTCTATTGTAAGTTTAATAATGTGGATGATGGGAATGCTCGCTATGAGTGAACATTCTTTGATATCTACTTTTATTTTTAATTAAATAAAGAGGAGGTAATTTATGACTTCAACAATTGTCTAATTGCATTTCATTTTATAGATATTTTTAAATGAGATTTCTTTTTAGAATTTAATATAAAATGTGACATAATGGTGTGATTTGGTTGGCAATTAATCTTTTGAAAATGATTTTTTATAAACAAAATTAACATTTTAAAATAGAATATATGAGATATATTTGAAATGGATATGCCAAAAAGAGGTACGTAGCCAAATATTCCTTCAAGTCTCAAATATAAATAAAAGAAAATCATGGACATCTTGAATATATTGGGTCTCCACTTGTGTATCATTAAGTTGAGAATCTTACTAACATTATATTGGTCAATCCAATTGTGAAACATAAATTAATTCAACTGTTCTCTTTTTCATTCGCATATTTTTATACTTCAAAAAAATGTATTGTCACGTGTCATATTTGAATTTATAAATATTATGTGACTTATGTCACACAAGTATATTAATATTTTTTTTTTTTAGTGAGTTATCCAAATATATGTTAATATTAACTAATTAATTTAACCCGAGTCAGAACAAACAAAAAATACACGAACTAATATTAAAAAGTAGTGAAGTATTAAATACACATACTGATATTAAAAACAAAAACATTAAATAAAGGGTGAAAAAGTCTTTTAAGCTATAATTAAGTTGTAATATTTTCTTATAATTATGACCAAATATTTTTTTGAAAATTTTCTTATATATAAGACCGGAGGGTAATTAATTTTGTTGAAAGCAAAATCTTTTATTGATGTTTTAAAGATAACAAACATATTTTACTTTTATTTATATTGTTATCTACTAATGAATTTTGTGAGAAATGTTTCATGAGAATGTTTGGCAAAAGGAAGAGAACGTTAT
>Ga0228711_1005351_pt1 | contig 19541 bp, 7 predicted proteins | sample MedpolnodulmetaG_2_FD_177996 | JGI IMG/M metagenome (GOLD analysis project Ga0228711, IMG submission 177996) | Root nodule microbial communities from Medicago polymorpha collected in Santa Monica, California, United States - brown nodules | ecosystem: Host-associated > Plants > Roots > Nodule... | reverse complement strand
AGTTATAAAGATTTTTTTTTTTTTTTTTAAAGAAAGAGCCCAAAAGAGTTAAAATAGGTAGTTTTCTTTATATATAGTATAGATGATATCCATGAATAAAAAATAATAATTACTATTATTTTTACTATTCTTTAAAAAATAAGTATTTAAAATTAAATACCGCAATTTAAACACTACTAATGTCGCCTTGAATTTAAGAAATGGATTCAGTAATAACGTCAAAACATTTCTATATGGTTGCTAATAAACTAGAGAAATGATATTTGTACAACTACTTTGTGACAACTTTTTGACAACTTTCTCTCTCATACTCACATTATTCTCTTATTCTCTCATAGCGTTGAACGGTATCTCAACCATAGAACCGGCACAGAACCTCTTCCTAAGGTGTATTCTAAAAGCCCGTGCGCTTATGGTCATGCATGTAAACTCTTAAAGTGATAAAACACGCAAATGATACAATCATATAAAGAATTTAGATGTTACTTCTTCTTTAAGCTCAAACATGCATAATTAATTTTTTAAAACATCGCAGCGGAATAATATCATAATATCTCACCAACAGATAAATAAATCTCCAAGTAGCCATGTCACATTTAATCATAATACATCACCAAATATAAGTCTCAACTTTCAACATACTGAATGATAAAATCTCATCAAGTCATAAAACATAAATGACAGACAAACATCCTAATCAGAGTCCGACACTAAGACTTCAAAGCAAAGAAACGAGGTAGCATCCAAATGCTAGCCTCAAGCATACTCACATCAAGCAACGCGACTAATCTTGCAAGCCGTCTACCCATTCATACGAATAAGGTAGGTTGTCAACCAAATGATCACTAAGGGTTAGATAACATTCCACAATTAAAGCATAATCAAACAAAAGTATAGCTGTATACTTAATTTCAAATGATTAATGACGTTTAATTAAATTGTTCACGATGAATTCAACATCATTATTAAACGTCAAGCATACAAGCATGATAATATAACAAGTACATTTTCACATCTTCACTTTTTCACCAAATTTCACCAAGTACATAAATCATCAAGTTCACACATAACCATCAAGCACATAATCAAATATGACACCTTTCACAAATTATCAAATGTATGCAATGTTCTAGACTTTTCTAGATGCATGTGCTACCAATAAGATTCAAGAGATAATTTTACCGTATTGAATCCACCAACATAATAAACATCACAAATTATGTTCTAAAGAAGCTATGTAATAAATATCACCAATTACATTCTTCAAAACACCTCAAATATGACTATGAATGCATGAACTTCACGTAATGACACGACAATGTACAACTTACCAAACTATATTATACAATTCACACATCATATAATATCTTCACCAATTTAACATAATAATCATCATTGATTATGTTTTTCACCAACATTTGCATTATCAAGAATTCACATTCATACAATCAACAAGTCACAATTCAACAAGTCATCATCAATTCATCTAATTATATCACCAATACATCATTATCATAATCATCATCAACTATTTTCATCTCAAGAAACAATAACGTTTCACAAATTCACATTTTTCCATAAAAGACGGATAACTAACCACACCATGACGTTCATCATATTAAACATTCAATCATCATTGATGCATTCTTATTATATCATATTATCATAAATACAAAGCCAATTATAAGTTATTCCATTATAAAACCTCAATTTGACAAAGTTCGTCTATTTTCACAAAAATCATCTTTTTCTAAGTAATTCACCAAAGACAAGGTATTCATGGTCAAACACATCAACAAGCATATACACATATTACATATGGTCACATCAACTCATACATATCCACATCCTAGCTTGATTCCGGTTATATCCAAGAATTTCCAAAGTTTGTCTCGTTTTACCACTTTTCAAAATGAATTCCATTTTTTAAAGTAAGTCCAAGTTAAAGCTCACACACACATTTCAAAACCATTTTAAAATCAATTCTACATAAAATGAACCTTAACGCTAGCATTTCGCTTGATAAAAACGAGTTTTAAAAAATTTCATGTTCTTGAACACTTTAAAATTAATTCCAATTCGATTCACAAAATCAAGTTCAATCCAATCCATTTGATGTTTCCAAGGGTTTAGAAACCATAACAACAGTTAAATAGATTAAAAGAATCATTTCGGAAAGTTCGGATCAACCCCTGGACCGTCAATCTATCCTTAAGGGCACATATGCCCCCCCCCCCCCCCCCCCCCCCCCCCCCCAGGGCTCCTGGAGCCCTAAGGGCGCCGTCTTGACAAGCTTCTAGAAACATCTAGAATACTCTAGAGTGACTTAGGGCCCAAGCTTCTTGGGGCTTAAATCACCGAAATGCAAGCCCACGAAGGGCTATAAATACCCCTCTTGAGAGCATTCTCAAGGCATCACATAAAAAGTCTAACCTTAGATTCTATTATTGTACTTTTGCAAGCACAATTGGCGCCGTCTATGGGAAACGGTAAAACTAACCTAGACCACACTCATAAACCTAAAAACCTACCGGCGATCTCAAAAGAGAGGAGTCGGCGAATACCAAACCAGCTCAGGCTTCAATTTTCCCGCGAAGCCATCAAACGATCAAACTGCCTCGAAGCGATCAATCTTTGCAAGCACCAAGTGATATCTATTCCTCATCGCTTGTCGTCACCATTAATGCCAAAAAGAATTCATTGCTGTTTTTCAAACCTAGGTTAAATCGCATCTCAAAGGGAAGAATCATTCTTTTCTTTATATCTTTCTTCTATTCCAATAATCTGCTGGCGTGTTTCTTAATACCTTTACCTTTAAGTGGTTTCTATGAGTAAACTATGACTTTGATATTAATTGTTTGATTCTCATGAAAGTTATCCTTTTATTTTTTCTGTCGTGTGGATATCGTTGATTTGGAGAATAAAATTTGTTGTGATGAAATATTTAAATATCTTCTTTGTATATATTAGACAATTATACTTGTTTGTTAATTGATTCCCTTATTTATCTCGTTAATTTCAACTTGCTTATGTGAAGATCTTATTTTGAAAAGGAATATGATCACACGAAAATGGAGGATATACATACTTTGGATCTATTTAGCTATGCAAGATCCAACCAACAAGAGGAGCTCAATTCATCACCATCATAGTCATCCTCATGAGTAGGCGGAGATGAATTCATTATGGTTTCTCTCGATGCCAACAACGCCATGGACAACGGTTTTACTCATCTTTCTTTCTTTATTACATATATATTATGAAAATATTGCTGAATATATTTTGATAAAATATACTGTTTGATTTGAAGAAAATTTCTTGCCTAATATATTTTGAGAAAACATAACCTCAATTCTCATCAAAATCATAATCAAGTTCATTTTTCACAAAAAAACTCATATTTTCTCATTTTCATCCAAACTTCACAATGGTTATTTCTCCAAGAGGACTAAGACAATGCAATGCGATATGTTATCACCTTAGTTTATTTATTTTGTGTGCAAAGGTTTTTTTTCAAATCAACAAAAACTGGACCGGTGATCACGCCAGTCAATATAATGGTTCATTGGTTTATTGGTCGAACCATTAGGTTGTTGGTTGAAGCTTGTGTCTAAACTGGATGACTTTCTCGTATAACTCGAGTTTTATAGAAAAATGTACATGTACTAAATCAGATTGAACAAGTTTATATTTTAATTTTTAATAATAATTATTAAATAAATTTCATAACTATAAATTTAATAAAAAAATCGTATATTTAAAAAATACAAATTTAGTAAATTAAGTATGAATACGTTTAAGTGCAGGTCATATGCATAAGAAAACAACAAAATCATAGGTTGATAAAGTGTTGTAATTTTCCTTTAAAAAAAAAAGTGCTGTAATTTTAAAGGGGATGTCATACAAATAAATGATACTATTATTTTAGTTGAAACTCAGGAGGCTTAAAAATTATAGCAGTAGTCTAGTGGCAATGAGTGCATTTTGTTTTGTATTAGAGGTCATGCTTTCAAATCTCACATGCTGCATATTTTCCAATATTTTCTTTCTTGCAGTTCCCATATCACTCAACTTTTTGAGTTCAACTCCAATGGTTTCATGATTAAGAAAAGTTATGTTTTGAATTAAAGATGGAAGTGGATGTCCATTTTCTCTAGGTTTTCTATATTGTTTAACTCTTATGAGTAAATGATTTAGCCCTTTGTTATTGGTTTTTACTCCTATGACCCTTGATGTGTGTTTGTAACTTATAACATTTGTGTCCTATAAATATGACGCTATGTTACATTATAAAGAACACAATTTAGAAGAATAATACAAAATCTCAAATCTTCTATATCTCGTTTTAGTCTATTTTATAACACTACTGCTAAATTCATACTTAATATTTAGTTTATCCCGTCCTGATTCCTCAACTAATGGATTAAAACTAATTTTTTTTTTGAAGGATAAAACTAATATTTGTATTGAATTTCATTAGTAACTTCAACATAATCTCTACAACCACGTTCGTGAGAACTTCATCGGTAACTATACGCACAGCAATCTCATGTGATGAGGGCATAGCCTTGGCTACCCAAAAAAAAAATATATTATTCTTACATTAATCGGCAAGTATTTATATTTAGTTACCTTAAATAATAAACATTAAGTTAAGTTTCTAAAATTTTGTTTAATTTTAGTCCTCAATTTTTGTTTATAGAATTTAAAGGTAAGACTAATAACACTAATTTTTTTTGTAAAATATATAAAGAAATTGAATAAAAGTTTTGTATGAACTAAACCTAAAAAATTTATAATTTATGAGACTAAAATATATTTTACCCTTAAATTTAATATGTTGGTTTTTAAAATATTTTATTTTATCTTTATACTTGAACCCTGCGTAATTTTTTGCTAGTTTCGCCGCTACATGCGATAACAAATATATTCAACTAGTTAAGTTAATAAGATGAAATAAGTGAAGAGAAGGAGGTAGGTACAAAACAATTATTATACTAACTGAATATTTTGGGTACAAAACATAACAAAAGGTTAAATTAAAAATTATATACAAAACTGTTATTTCATTCATTCCGTAGCAGGCAAATCTATTTACAATTCTTGCTATCTTAAATGAAAAACCATAACCTATATTTTTATGTGACAGCATAATAGTTTGAAATAAGCATTTCATGCCAGTTCGTAGCCACCAAATTTGATAACCATTTGAGGTGCTACAAATACTCACTATTGTGCCAATGATGATTGGCCGAATGTTGACAACATCCCTTTACAAACCTGGGTTACTTCGCAGGTCAGAAGCTCTATTTGTAACCAATTTGACATACTCGCTATCGTGCCAACAATGATTGGCCAAATGTTGCCCATATTCCCTGCATACATCTGGGTTACTTCGTGGAGTCCAACTCTATCTGGTTGGAAGTTTTGGCTGTGGCGACCAGCGTTGATTGTGACTGTCAAATAAACCTTGTGTATTCATGAACCTTTATACTTCTCCCAATTAACATAATGGCTATTTCTTTCATAAGCATGTGATTTAGGGTTATGATGGACATTTCTTGCAAAAAAGTTTGATTGATGATGATGAGTATGCATCGCTGGTGGCCAGAATGGTTGGTTATAACCATACTGAGCAGTAGGGACAGCATTGTATGGTACAAACAGTGGAGGAGTTGATAAAGGCGGTGGCATTGCAGCATACCCTAGGCGTGATTCATAACTATAGCCAGGGTGTGATTCATAGTTATTGCGAGGCCATGATTGTCTATGATCGATTGGTGCAGCATAAGGCATTGTTGATCGACTCATGGGATGATGGCATCTATTTGCATCCATCTTGACATGCAAGGAATTGACAACAAGTCTGTATGCTGCCTCCTTAAGTTTCCGACAAGAATAAGTTCCCGAAGGATTTTTCCTAAAATAGAAAAACCAGAGCTTCAGTAAACAAATTTAGTCAGCTAGATGACAAGATATTTCATGCTATTCAACAGTAAGTAACCGATTGAGCTTATAAGACTTTTAGCCCAATATAATTAAACCAAAGCCTTACCTTTGACTTTCTCCATATCTCCTACCAGAATCTTCATGCCACATAACAGGTTCAGGTTTTAAATCCTCTATCGCCACAGTCTGCACAAATGGTGCACACGTGGTTTTAAACCCGAAAAGAGAAACATGGGAGAGTTAGAGCACTAAAAGTAAGAGGTAGGTAGAAAGTTTAATACCTTTTTTGGAAATTTAACTCCATGTAGTGGTCGGTTAATATGTTCATGCACATCAGGAAGTCGATATATTGCACACTGAACACCAGTACAGCATATAAAAAAAATAAAAAATTACTCGCTTGATTTAAAGTTCTAAAAAAATAAAAATTACATCACTTGATTTAAAGTTCTTATTATATTATACTCCGCATTGAAAAACTTACATCACATGATTATCGATGATGTCTTCCATGCCTGCAACAGGTGACCTGAAGAAAGGAGGGCAAGGTTCTCCATCACAGAAGGATATGTAACCATTCATTCCCCCACTGCATGTATCCATAAATAACATCAGAAAATAGTTGAGCAAGATCTTAATTTTTTCATTATAAATAGGATATATGATGTATACGGCTCATTATCGTAAATAATGCATTATACACCAATCTTCCTCTCCCAAAAGTAGTTCAAAAAATTCAAAGCATTAGGAACCAACCTTTCTATGGGATTGATTTTTTCCTTGACATTGGCACGTTCACAGTTAGACGTGTTTCTACATTTGTTGTCGAGTGTACTAATGCACGCAGAGAGAGGATGGCATGAGTTCACAAAAAACATGTCGAACATTATTGCATTTCGTCGCTTTTCCTCTGGCTGTTTTATTAATAGACAGGATACCAACAAAACATAATTAACATTAGTATATGATAAGAAGCGTGGGAATGGGTAGAGAACGAACTGAAAATGCACATTAATAAAACTTAATAAAGGAGAGAGCTATACTGTTGAAAAGTTTTCTATTTTCTGTACTGCTGCAAGAAGTCGCGTTTCATCAATAAAAGGCAACTTTGCAATACCCTGCAAAAAGAAGGATTGTATTACAAACACAAAATATATATGGTGTTGTCCTGTTAAGATAAAAGCAAATTTAATGAGGCAAACCTGCCAAGCAAAGCGTTTTCCATTCATGTCCACTTCAAAATCTAACAACATCAAATAGGATAAAAATGTTAAATAGGAGAGCAATAGTGCAATAAAGATAAAGCAGCAGTGAAACTTATAAATATTGGGTGTATGCTTGTATTATAGACATACCGGTTGGATAAAAATCAATAATTGGCGAGCTTGGATCGGTCATAAGTTTCCTGTACGGCTCAGGAAGAGCATGGGAGCTGGAGATATATCATAATTTCCATGTTACAGCAATTCAAGCTTAGCAAGTTACAACTTTAATGAGAAAAAATGGGATAGCAGGTATACCTTGCAGCAGGAGGGTGGTGGTCATGATGATTGTTTCTTACAATGTGCGAGGGCATTAATGTGTTTCCAAGAGACGAAGTTGGAGGTTGTGGATGAGTTTGTGTGTCGATTTTTGTGGGAGTCAACTTTTGTTGGTTTTTCTTATAGGCCTTTAGTAGTTGTGGGGGTATTTTCACATCATAGGATTCCCTTGAGGTTGATGTTTGGATGAATATGAATGTGGAGAATTGTTTAGTGGTTAAAGGGATATTTATTAAGACTAGTATGGAGTTTTCTATTGCTAATGTTTATGCTTTTTTTGATAGTGGGGATTATGGGATGTGGTGGGTGATTTGATTAATAATGATCACGAGGCTATTTGGTGTATTTTGGATGATTTTAATGTTATATGTTCCATTAAGGAGCGATGAAGTAGAACAGTAGGTGATCGTTATGAAGATTTTTCTCAGTTTATTCAGATCATTAATGGTAACTTCTTGATTGACTTACCTTTATGTGGTCGGAAATTTACATGGTATCGTGTGGATGGAATGTTTATGAGCAGGTTAGGTCATTTTTTATTATCTGAATCTTAGTTTTCTTGTTGGTCAATTTCTATACAAGCTTCTCTTCCTAGAGGGTTATCTGATCATTGTCCGATTCTTTTAATGATTAATAAATAGAATTGGGGTCCTAGGCTGCAACGGTTGCTGAAATATTGGCCTGATTTACCAAGATATATGGAGTTTGTTAAGGAGAAATGGTTGTCTTTTCAGGTTCATGGGTGGACCGGGTTTGTATTGAAAGAGAAATTTAAATTGTTGAAGGGTTGTTTGAAGAAATGACACCACAATCATACACAAAATTTTAGATAGTAAAACTCAGGGTGATAAAGATCGTATGTCCTTTCTGGTTTTTAAAGGGGAGGTTCAAGGTTTAGAGTATGAGGAGGCGGATGAGTTTCATATTCTATCAGCATATGTTGTGGCATGATCTAAATTACATGCTAGCATTTAATAGCGAAAATCTAGAAATTATTGGTTGAAGGAGGGTGATGCGAATTCTAAATTTTTCCATGGAGTGATGTCTTCTCGGGGATGCTTAAAAGCCATTATTTCTATTGATGTCAACGGAATTCAAATAGAGGGTGTGGAAGGTGTGAAAAGTGTTGTTTTTCAACATTTCAAAATCACTTAAAAAAATGGTGGATGCTAAATCTGGGTTAAGGGGCAAGGCGTCTGTGTCTATTAGTGTTGAGGAAGGTGTTTATCTTACTAAGACGTTTTTTGTTAGAAGAGATAAAGGAGGCGGTATGGGATTGTGACAGTTTCAAGAGACTTGGACCGGATGGGATTAATATGGGATTCATCAAAGATTTTTGAGATATGCTGAAGGTAGATTTGTTGAATTTCACCGTAATGGTAAGGTGACCAAAAACATCAATAATACTTTTGTTGCATTAATTCCTAAAGTTGAGAGTCCATAGAGGTTAGCTGAATTTCGTCCAATATCTTTTGTTGGTAGTTTTTATCAGATTTTGTTGAAGGTGTTGTCGAATAAGTTGAGAATGGTTGTCGTTAATGTGGCGTCGAAGTCTAAATCTTATTTTATTAAAGGAGAACAAATATTTAATGGTATTCTTATAGCCAATGAATGGGTGGATGATGATCGTAGGTCGAAGAAAAATTTACTTATTTTTAAGGTTGATTTTGAGAAAGCTTATGATTTAGTTGATTGGAGGTATTTGGGAGATGTTATGGTAAAAATTAATTTTCCTCCGCTTTGGTGTAAGTTGATTTTAGAATGTGTCACAACATTAACGGGGTTGGTGCTTGTGAATGGGAGTCCAACTGATGTGTTTATTTTGAAAAGAGGTTTTCGTCAAGGAGACCCACTTTGCGACCAATGGCTATATATTTAGCATAGCTGAAGGAGATGTTTCTTGGAAATTGATGTTGTTTCAAAAGTAAGTATTTTTGTTATCGTCTCCACAGGGATTGGTGCGATATTTAATACATTCAACAATCAATATTGTTCCAAGTGATAGAAGTTCAATTTTTTTCATTTCATAAACTAGAAAATTATAAAATTGCAAATGGTACGAGAGTTAACAGGTAAATGAATATGTTAGGATTAAACTTCATCAACCTAACTTATATGTATTCTTGTGATTAGTGTTGCAGGTTCCAGTTAACGATCGATATTCTGACGTATTGCTCGGCAAACATTATTCATGTCTAAATAAGCTTGTGGGTTCAATCGTATCGGTTAATCGACGATTTCTCAGCCTATTAACCAATATAATTGCATTAAGATTCAATACTTTTAAGTGAATATTAAACCTTGTGCTCCTCGATTTTCGGATATCAAACCATTAATTGATTTGAATCGTCAATCTTTGAACTCTCTACTTTTATTCGTGGGAAGGGAAAAAGTGAGTAAAAACCCTTATGAGATTATGGATCCGGGGGTTGATTTCGCAGAGGGAAGGTTTTAAGCACCCTACACGACTACGGTACTCCGTAGGAACCTTTTGCCTAATTTATCTTGTGTCAATTCGTTTACTTATTTTGAAAATACTTGCCTAAATGTCTAAGTGAAAGAATGGAAGGAGAAGAAGTATGTTTTTGGTATTTTTTATTTGATTTGGAAGGATTAACTCATTTGCCTACATACCCTAAAAAGGGATCAAAATCAATGTAGTTCACTCTCAAAAATTTATTTGGTGGGTTGAGTTATTTTTTTAGAGTTTTCGAAAATGGTTTTAAGAAGGGAAAAGAGGCCTCAAAGGCATAGAATAATGAAAGAAGTGAAGTTGTTTGCTTTTAATTAAAAGAAATCCAAGTCTAATATGGATATTAAAATTGCTTAAAAATTTGATTAAGAAAATAAAAGGAAAACAAACTCTTGGGTTAAAGTCCAAGGTTTCTTAAGAAAATATTTTTGAAATTTTGCATATTTGATTTTTTTGGGAAAATGATTTTTTCTGAGCTAAACGCAAGCTAAAAAAAAACTAAGCGCGACGACGTAACGTAACAAAAAAAGAAGAAGTTTACAAAGGACATTGGATCCCTAGCAAACTCTCAAGTAAGTGAACCTAAAATTACTAATAGTTCAATTTTAAGAAATTTTTTGAAGTCCAATAATTAACCTAATTGGTCCCTAATTCATTTTGGTCCTCAATTGCGATTATAACATAAAACGGTAAATAAATTGTGATTGTGTCGGTGCTACTTCTCATTTATGGATATTTACAACAAGAGAAAATAAATGACAAGAAAAAATAAAGTGCACAAATTAAATTACATCAATTCCTAAATACAAAATATAATTAATATTAAATACCTCGGTTTGCTTTTGTTGTGTTGAAAACGGCGTTGATCCCACTTTCGCGATTATATTGCTATTCTTCGCGTTTTGGTGTTGGATCCGAAAATAAAATGGTTTATGTGTTGGTATGGTAGATTCATAATGGGTTATAGTTGTATGTATATGGATCTGGATAACAGTGTTGTTCTTCTGTGTATATATTGTTGATTTTCGGGAAAAAATGAAGGTGTGATGTTGTGATATCAAATTTGAAAATGGTGTTGATGTTTCTGTTGATGTATGCTACATGATGTTCTTGATAAAAGAGTACTGGAAATTTTTGGTGAATTGTTAAATGTTCTTAAGGAAATTGGTGGAAAAGTTGGTGTTTGATCTGAAAATTGGTAAGTTGAGAAATTTTAGGGTTTGTGTAGTGATTGGTGCAGCTGCTGATTGATTGATGTGACCACTTTTTCTGACGCGTTTTTCTGACTGATTTGACTCTTTCTGACTTGATTGGACTGCATTTATGACAGACCTTAAATAGGGAAAAAACTAGGGTTTCCTCTGATACTGAGAAAAGACAATAATACCCCTCAACACAACACTCAAAACTTGGAGGAAAAGTTTGGACAGAGGACCAATGGGATAGTGACAAGTGTACAGGACTTAAAGGACTAAAATAAAATGCTCTTGAACACTTAAAAGAAGGAAAAAAATAAATCACAATAAAAATATAATATAATTAATATTAAATACGAAAATTAAAAATAAATATAAAATAAAAGTGAATTTAAATTAAAAAATAAGAAATACAAGAAATAAAAATAAAATTTAGTAAAAAGTAATTAAAACTGTCCCTTTCGGTAACCAAAATGAGGTATTTTAAAATACCTCTCTGCCGAAATTTCGCCTGAAACAACGAAAATTCCTGACTTTAAAAGTACGAATAAAATGGGTAAAAAACATAGAAAAGTGGTCAAAATTTGGGGTATGACAAACCTAAATCTATGTCTAGAATTTAGAGTTCAGTACACATTATTCTAACCTAGATTCAAAGGCTATTTTTCAATAAAAATTCAAATCTATAAGATTAAAATCATGGATAGCAAGAATAAAATCAATATCATGAGATAATGGAATCATACAATATCATAATCAAAAGGAATATATACTAGTTGAGTAGAATACATTTAATCCCAATAAAAGAGTTTAGCTACTCATCGTCATCGTAACCTTACAAGGAGAAGAAAAGATATGGGTGATGTCAAGCCTTGATTTCTCAATGAATCTTTTGACTCCACCTTCAATCATTGTTAGCTCCTTATTCTTTGATGGCCTCTTTAAGTTTCCCTTGTTTTTCTCTCTCTAAAATCGTGTCTCTCTCTCTACAAATCAGAATTCCCCCTAAAAAATGAGAGAAAAAGTTATTTAAAAGGGGTTGATAAGTTCAACTCACTTAAGCGAGTTGCCTTGAAATCACACGTTGCACCACAGGATGACTGCCACGTAGTCCTCTTATCTTGTTCAACTTGGTTAAGCGAGTTTGACCTTGAAATCCTGGAACTTTTTGGAGTTTTCTCGCTTCGAACTTGCTTTGGACTTGCTTGGGCGAGTTTGGTCTTGCTGTGAAACTCGCTTTGGCATGTTGAGAGCGTGCTGAAAGCCAGATTTCTGAGACTCTTTGGAGTTTTTTCACTTAAGCGAGTTGGTATTTGTAAAGAGTGGTGATTTCTTGGTTCTTGCTTGCATTTTCCTGCACAAATGGGTAGAGTAAGGCACATAAAGCATAAATGACATAATTACATCAAATTGTAGCTTTTCCTTAGATAACTTGCAAAACAAGTCACTTAAATGCCTAAATTAACACATGAAATATATCATTTTTGAACACTTATCAGAAATCTAGGAAACAAACCATTCTAGCTCTAGTTGAGATCTCTTTATGGGAAAAACCATAAAGATGCAAAGATGCTTGCTAGTTAAGATCTCTTTATGGGAAAAACCGTTGTCGACTGTGTTAATTCATTGTTATAGTACCGCGACTATTGCAAAGATTAAAAATAGCCACCACCAGTTCCAACGCCGCCATCAGTTGTGGCACCTTCATCGATTCTGGGGCCATCATCAGTTATGGCGTATTCAACACTTTTTCTACGTGAATCCCCCCGATTTAGGTTAAATCATTTTTGAATTGGGGATTTTTAATATGTTGCAGGTCTCAATTTGAATAAGTAAATTAATAAAAAAAAAAAACAAATATAAAGGGGTGTGGAGGATGAAGAACATGAATGAACCACCACTGACTGCTACGACACCACCAATCCGGACTGCCCAACAGTGACCGACGGCGTGGTGGCAATGTACCAGCGTCCCAGAATCACTTGTTGCGTTTCTTGAGAACCGAGATAACACATTCGTTGGTGTTGGTATCAAAGAGGATGTGAGGAAGCTTATTAGAGACTACTCCTTGCATGTTGCAAACTTCGTTGAGCTTGGTACACTTGCTGCTAAGAGATTGGGTGAACATCTGAGAAGTGCTGGACTTAAAAGATTGGCTTTAATTGTTCTCGGGAAAAACCAAAGAAGATTACTATGAGTAGGTGGAATAATCTGAGGCTTACTCCTCAGCAAGTTCAGTATGCATGCATTGATGCCTTTGCTTCATTTGAGATTGGAAAGGTTCTTTATGCTCGTAGTTAGGGTTTGATCGGTTGATTTCTCTTACTTCATTCTATTCGGTTTTCTTTTTTGGGGTTGTTTTCCTTTGATGTTTTAGTTTTTAGGTTTATGCTGTCTAGACTCTGAAGTGGAAATCTGGTGCATTGGTCTAGTTCCTTATGTAATGCAATTTGCGGGTTTTTGATTTATGAATTATGATTTTTCTCTCTTCAAATAAAAACGTTTGAGCCTTCTTTTTATTGAATTATGTTTTTATATGGGTTATCCATCTAGGCTTAATTAGTTATTAGTTAGATGATAAAACTACTTTTCCCGCTCTTTTCTTCTAGTGTAATCAATCATGAAGAAGCTTAGCTAGTCTTTATGCTTTCCCTATAAAGTGTACTTTGATCCTCATTGTAAGACAACGACTTCTATTTCTACAACTATCTTTCCTTCATCTTCTGTTCCATGATTCTTTGAGAATCTTCACACCCGGTAAACTGAAATATATGTCTGGATTCAACTCAAACACCAAGTTATACAAATTATCGATACAACTTAAGAAATACAGTCCTTTAAACATCTCCAACACACATATTTATACAAATTATCGATACAATATAAAAAACACAGTCCTTTAAACATGTCTAACACTCCTCGTAAGGGAAAGGTGAGAAAATTTAAAAATAAAGTGAACAAAATCTTTGCCTTATTTTTTTTTTTTTTGACTGCCTTCACTAGCATGATATATAAGCTTTCCAATCCAAGACTCATATCAATTTCTAGGGTCTAAATTACCAACAAATTGTTCCACTTTTAAATACAAGATGCATGTGTTTCCGTTTGATGTCTGGTGTGTTTGGATGGAGGGTTTAGGAGGGGAGGGTTTAGTTTTCATTTTTAAATTACGAACACTATGAAATATTTTTTAAAAAGTTAACATATTAACATAATAAACGATCATATAATACTTCAATCACACATGATTTATTTTAGAAAAAACATGTTATATAGTCCGTAATTTAAAAAATAAAAGTAAACCCTTCCCTCCGATCCCCTCCTAAACTCTCAATCCAAACACATTATTGCATTTAGGGAAATAATGTTTATAGGGAAAAAATTTCTCAAGAAGGGATCAGGACAATGTTGTAAGTTGTATCTACAAATGTAGTGAACACTCTTGTTTTTATCCAATTACTCATGTTTTCTTCCCAAGAAGATCTTATAACAACGCAAAGACTATGTTACAATGGTCATGATATTTTTATCCGCTAGAAATAGCAGTGCACTTACATTTATAAGCCTAAAGGAAACAGTTACAATACATATGTGGAAATCGAAATAAGTACCTTTATGAGTAATGTTTGATTTTACACCATGCATTAAGGTGTGCATCGAAACAAATTGCCAACATATTGTTTGGTTTGTCTTGATTTGATCCATCAATTCAGGAATTTTCATGAGCATTTACATCCCTTCAGTATAGAAATTCTAACACCCTCCCCGCTCTAAAAACCACAAACAATTTTATAATAGAAGGCTTCAAAATTAGATGAAATCAAATACCATATTCATTCATCTCCAACGGTTTTTCTTTGAAGCGCTTTCGCCTTTGAGATACAAAACTTAAAACTCAGATCACCATGCCAACATAATTCAAACAGAAAATTACTGCATGGATTGGTCGGCCTATACCACCCTTTGTGATGATATTCACCCCATAGATTAAAACTGTTGTTTTTGGATTTCTAAATTGTTGTATTTGGATTTCCAAATTCTATTATCTACCGAAGTTGTTACTAGGTTACTAGGTTCAGTCACGATCAGGTCGCTCTCTTTAAGACGTTTCGTGACACTGTTCAAAATTGTGCAAGATAGACTATCAACCACGCCGCCTCCAGGATAAAACAAGTTCAGCTACAACTGTTCGATTAACTGTAGAAAACCGTTCGAGAATTACACCCTCAAATATGGTACTAAGACAACTCTTTAATACTGAAACCACTTTAATATATGGTACTGTTACCACTCTATTATGGTGTGGAGACCACTCAAATATGGTGTTACCACCATTCTAATTATTAACTTCTCCTACTATGATACTATGATCACTCCAATATGGTTTTACACCATTCTAACGTCTAACTTCTTCAAGAATCAAAGAAGAATATATTTTAAGATCATTCATAATTTTGAAAGGACATTATACCGAAAAAGGGACTATGATCTTAAATTATTATTTATTCTGAAGGACATAAAAATATCGAAGGGACTATGAACTTAAGACCTTTTTTTTATTCCGAAGGGACATTAAACCGAAAAGGGACTATGGTCTTAAGAACACTCTTAATTCCGAAGGAATAGAAAAAAGGAGAAGAAAGACTCGTCAACACAAGTTAAGAAAAGGAGAAGAGAGAAAGAGTTCCCGACAACTCAATGAAATACCACTATTTAAACACTACTAATGTGTATGTTCTATTTTATGTGGTACTTCCATTGTTACAATTAAATAACTTAAACAGTGTAAGTTGTACGAAAAAAACTTAAAACCAATGTGTTATAATTAAATAACTTAAAACCTTCGATGTAATTTAGCCATAAAGTTTTTAAGAAAAAATTTCTTATAATTTCATCGATGTTGATCTTTTCTCATCATCGGATCATATAACACCAAATTTAGTTCAAAAATACACGATAAAGGGAGGAAAAGTGTTAAAATAGGAGGAACAAATCCACAAAATTGTGAAAATAGTGACCAAAATTATAAAAGAAAAAACACAAACCAATAGCCATAAAGAGCAGCTTCCTAGGCCTGACTATGACAAACAGCCTATCAATGTAAGCAAATATGGACTCAAACACTTGATCGAAGGAGGTGGGAGATGGCTGCAAGCAATCAAATAAATGGTTCAAGTAAGTTTTTACGTGTCCAATAATAGCAATAGTAATAATAATAATCGAAAGAGAAAGATTTTACCCTATTCTCAGGGTGGAAGCAAGGGTGAATGACGCCGTTCATATCAAGGTAAAGGTTGTCGTATTCCTTGTTGTTAGGGTTTTTCATACTTGTGTTGACAGGGATTTGAATGCCACCGATAACCACAGGTTCTTCCTCCACGGCGTCCACGACCACCCTCGGATATTTCTCAGCGAGAAATCTGTAGAAGGCTGGGATTCCCATCTTCCAATCGCACGCTATTCAAAAAACGAAACTCTTTTGCGGATATTAGCGGGAGTACGTATTTTAGTGCTTTCTATGATAGGTTATGAATCATCAAGGTATATATATGAGTTTGAAGTAGGGACTTCGCGGGCCGGTTTAGTTTGATAATTTCCTTTTCCCTTACTCACTTTTCATTCACCTTCCTAAAATATCAATCAGTGTATATATCTATACTATATGCTATATATAAAGAAAGAGTCAGGATCCATTGACACCAGGTGTCAACGAACTCGTTGACACCAAATCTCAACCGTTCACTTTTTTAATCTAAAGGGCCACAATTATTTGTTAAATTTACTCCATGTGCTTCTTTCACTTGATTCCCACCTACTCCATCTTCTTTGACGCAACTATGACAAAAAAATTGTGATAGCATGATACGCATTCTCTTATGGAGAATTTATTATGCTCTGCCTCACACACAAATTAATATTATTCTTATTTCCATCTTCTCTCGTGAATACTTACTTTTTTTTTTACGCAATATTTTTGGTTGAATTTGCTTATATTGAATTGGTGGAATTTTAGGTTAAACACCATGATTGAACAATCAACTTAGATACTCCCAAATAGTGTCGTCGTTTAAAAAGAATTGAATATGTAAGTTAAATTTATGGTTTTGGTAAAGCCTTCAATTGAATTGCTGTCAATTGTCATATATAGAAGGAAAAAAATCAAGAATTATCCTCTGATTGTGTAATGGAGATCGTAAATTGCTGTGTAAAAGATGGAAAAAAGGGGGCAAACACGGGAGGAGATGGAAAACTATGGAATAAAAGATCATGCAGGTGATAGTTCACATGCATTGTTAAGTGAATTAACAAGAGCCTTTGGATTAAATTAAATTGACGGATGTGATTTGGTGTTAACGAATTCGTTGACACCAGGTGTCAACGGATCCTAACTCACAAAGAAAAATACCACTTTCAACACATTTATGCTGACTTTTTCCTTTCAAAAATACCCTCATTATTTTCAATACAAATAACACATGTAACAAAAAGATAACAATCAATTTAAATATTAAAATAAAAGTGTAACAAACACAAATCTTCAGTTTTTTTTTATCATTTAAAAAGGGTAACAAACTAGACTAATTTATCTATACATACATTTTCATTATTCCAATTATATCCTTAAACAACAACTTTTTCTATAATAAAGATTGTTGTTGGTATCATTAAAAAACAAAAGAATTTAGATTATATTTTTTTGTTATATCGTTGGTGTCATTGAAATAGATAATCATGATCATTTTGGTTTGTTATAACTTGAAAGCAACAAACATTTATATTTTTAGTTTGAATCAAAATCAAAATGTCATAAAAAAAATGCCGTTCATAATTTTCAAACGTTATCACAATAAAAAGAGCAGAAAGACGGGCATGTGAGTACTCGTTTTCTCTGGGGTGCCTCGCGCCCCATGCGGTGCTCCTGGGCGCTTCAGTGCGTTTTCTATGTTGTTTTGCCCTTTTTCTTCGTTGTTGAGGTGTTTTCTTCAATGTAAGATGTCTTGGAACTTGGGAACCCCCCCTTTATAAAGTCTTTTGAGACCTCTTGAATCTTCATTCTTCATCTTCTCAAGGTCTACATAAATCTTCGGATGTCTTGCTTTGCCTTATTTGTTTGATTTCTTTGTAAATTACTTCAAGAACACCCTAAAACTGCTATGTTTCGGAAAGAATAGAATTACAGACTAAAATATAGAATACATTACTAAAATATAGAATACATTAGTGATATAATACTCCTCTGTTTTGCTTGTAAAACCTAATAAAATTGAATGAAAAACATGCTAAGAATAACGTAAGATGACATGTCATCAATTATGTCATGAATGAAAGATCTCAATGAAATGAGATGGAACCGAAATGAAGTCAACATTGACGTCCTTTTGCATATGATATAGCGCTATATGTGATAATGTAATGATGAGGATCATGAGTTAAAGTCTATTAAAGATTATAGATAAATAAAATATATACAAATGAAAAGAGACAATTACAGTGAAATCAAACTCGCTTCATAAAACAAAATTTTTTGGACTTGTAGTTCGCACACTAGAATGTGAGAAGTAAAATGGATATATATGATTTTTCGTGCGAAAAGGGGACAAGAATGGTAAAATACTTACATATATACATACATATATATTTTGACTCTAAGTTCTTTTACTTACTCTAAATCTTGACCATTAATCCTATTACCAATTAATGGCTTAGATTGATTGATAATAAGTGATAAGCTAGACTTTCATTTTCTTCTCTATTGGAGTTGACATTCTTCACCCAAAAAATGGTAAAATAATTAATAACTTTTAATTTAATTGATAGTTTTTTTATTGAGGAATTGATAGTTTTTTTATTCTCTCCCTTTACTCTTTTTTTATACGCATAAGGAAACTTTTTTGTAAAAGGCTAATGAATAAAACTTGAAAACCCTACGACAAAAGTGCACAAGATGTAAAACTCAAAGTGCACATGTAAAATTCATGTTGGCTGTCAGTTAAGCATAGTTTTTTACAATCCTATATTTTTTAACCCTTATGTTTTTCCATGTATTTCATGTTCTTTTCTCTTACAAACCCACATTCTTTTTATTATTATTGAATTAGCGACAGAAAAAATAATTATCTAAAAAATTTAACATGTATTTTTTTTCTTTGTTAGCCTATGTATTTTGTTTTTGCGATTCCCGATTCACCCATCGCCGACTGCGATTCCCAATTCACCCATCGCCTGCTGCGATTCCCGATTCACCCATCGCGGTACCGTTAATCTTTGTCGTTGTGTTTGCTTGGTTTGATACTCTCAACCTTTTCATTGCTGCCCTTTTTGAAATTTCATTGATTCCATTGTTGTGTTTATCTCTCCACCGTCTACTTTTGTTAGTTTCTC
>Ga0228711_1005347_pt1 | contig 19549 bp, 8 predicted proteins | sample MedpolnodulmetaG_2_FD_177996 | JGI IMG/M metagenome (GOLD analysis project Ga0228711, IMG submission 177996) | Root nodule microbial communities from Medicago polymorpha collected in Santa Monica, California, United States - brown nodules | ecosystem: Host-associated > Plants > Roots > Nodule... | reverse complement strand
TGAATTACTATTGATCATTAATCAGTAATCAACAATTTAAAAATGAATCAAACATTAAAATCAAAATTAACTTTTTCAAAAAAGTCAGTTTTCTGACTGCACCATAGAAGCTCCCAAAAAACAAAGGTGGTGGCAAGAGAAGATAACGAGATAAAGGGAGAGAGAAGAATTAAAATTCGCATTTTATAATAATATTTCCGCTTTAATCTAGTTTTTATATTAATTTCACGTCTTATGATAAATCTCCTTAAATATTTTCAATGTAAATTGATTTATTTTTTATACACTCTCTTGCTAAAAAAAAAAATTTCAACAAAAATTAACCGCATAAAATTAAGGATTATAAATACATAATCAAATACAATGCATGAAACTATTTTTTTTTTATTTGTTGTTCTAAAAGGATGTTTACATAGAAATTGTGGCTAGAAAGGTCGATCACCAATGTTTGATGAAAAGGACAATTTGGATCATCTCCTTTGATCATGAGTGGTAGATACTATAAAGATGACAAATAAAGAGAGAAATGTCGAGAGAATTTAAAAAAGATGGATTAGACAAATAATTGGATAAAGCTCATTCTTATTAAACAGTTAACGAAGAAATGGACATGCATATCCCATCGTAATATTTAGCAAAGCTCAAAATATTTTAGGCTTACCAGCAGTTTTATCCCTTTGACTTTTACGAAGCTACGATTTTGGCCCCCTAAGAAAAAAAAACTACAAAACCGTCCCCTAAGTTTTGTCCATGTGGCAGTTTTGACCCCTAAGGTCAATTTTGACCCGGTCTACGCTAATGTGGCACTCACATTACTTAAGTGAGGTGCAACATGTCATTTTTTAGGTGTCACATCAGCGTAGACCGAATCAAAATTGGCCTTGGGGCCAAAACTGCCACAGGTGCAAAACTTAGGCGACGGTTTTGTAGTTTTTTTTTCTTAAGGGATAAAAATCGCAACTTCATGAAAGTTAGGGGGCGAAAACTACTATTAAGCCAATATTTTATCCTTCCATTTTGGTTTAGCTATTAACTACCGATTAAACTTATTATAAACATATTTTGAAATAAGTATTTTTAACTATAAATTGGTTCATCTTAATCCCTTTCAACAACAAATCACTTGAGATCAAACTCATAAAATCTTGTGGATTATAAATATTTATTCGTACACACTAGTAAATGATTCACAAAATCTATCTTTTTCAATTATTTTCAGGAAATGATGTACATATGCAAATTTTGTATATGTCAGTGTTATTAGTATTTGGCTATTTGCACATCTTTGATGAATAACATCGTATTAGATTACCTTCTATCCCAAAAGTGTGGAGAGAGAAAGTAGTGAGAAATAATTTGCCTAACATGGTTTGTCTAACAACATATTAGGGTTTTAATTGTTTTCCTAACATGATAACTTACAAGCAATATAAACATACTTTATAAGCATGGTTTGTCCATAAAAAAAAACCTTACAAAAACAATATAAACATACTTTAGTGTAAAAAGTTAATGCTTCCAAGATTGCAAACAATATCTAAATTATAATTATCACTTTGTTCACAAGAATCTTCATGAAACATCTACGTCATTAGCATTTAGATGAGTATTACCAACACTCTCCATAACAATAATTTTCTTATTGCATAAAACTAATGTAGGTCTCACGTTTTGAAAATATATCATAAATAAACTGGTGAGTTTCGCATGAATTTTAGCCAATAAGAAACAGTGCTAGAAAAGGTGTTAGAAAGATTGTGTTCCTATAATTTCTCTAACATGTATATTTGTTGATTAAATCCAGTGGATCTCAACTGTAATATGAGAGGGAAAAAAGAGATAGGCCGGAGTGATTTTTGCCCTTGTCGATTGTCAGAAACTTGAACAAAAGATGCATATTATGTTGCTAAACAAAACCTACTTGCTGTGAGTGACTCATTTCTCACTATCTCAACGAGTACATACACTTGTTGTTTTTTGTGTTGCTAAGATAAATACAAAGGTACAAATGAGGCTTCTATTTATGGGAATGAAAATCCATTGCCTCAACAACTTTAAGGCACAATAGAAATAGAAAATAAACACGATTGCCAACAACTTTGTTTGACTACATGCACCAAAAACTTCATCATAACTACACAAAAAGTCAACAAAATTGGCTATACACATTTCTTGTGTTCACACTACTATCTTACCTAAGGTTTTTGAAATTTGGTTAAAAAAGAAGATAATCTAATGACCTGTTTGGTTTGGCGGTGGAAAAGCCAAACTCACGTCTCAAAGAACAACTTTTGTGAAAATGAAGTTTAGTTTCCTGACTTTCACGGTAATGTGATTTTTTACCACGGTTTTGAAAAATACAACGCTATTCCAAACACACGCTAAGAGAACATCTTAACGTGGCAAATTTAATAGAGTATAAAATAATTTATTCTCTTAAATTTTCAACATGAATAAAAATGCTCAAATCACACAAATCTAAAAGGGAGAAAGAACACTATGATGCATTTTTTTTCAGGAGAATGGAATACAAGCTTAGGAAACTAGTGAAGATGATTTCCCTAATCTCCAATTATGGTGAATGAATTTGATTTGGCCACATAAGAGCAATTAATGTAGAAATTTATATGAGTAATCATTGTTGAAACACAAAGTAAAGGGAAAACTAGTACTACATCAAATTCTTATTGGATCACCAAATTATTGATTGTAAATAAAAAAGTTGCAGATAAATATAAATTCATATTATAGATGATTCCTATGTATGGCTTGCAAACACATCTAACTCTCCATAATATTCAACTCCTCTTTAGTTCATCCATATAACTAGATTGACCATAATGCCATGTACCTGCAACAACCATTAAAGTAATGACTACTATATACGATAATCAAAATATGAACATGTAGAAGATTAAATGTAACTAGAATTCAATTAACATGGTAAAAATTATACTTAATTATAAAAGATAAGATCACAAAAAAATGCTTAGTATGATACATCTTGCGAAGAGATTTATATTCAAACTATGTTTATTTTAGAGATTAAAAGAGAGAAAATTATGTGATTATAATTGCACTCTTCAAAAAATTATGCATGAAATATATGTGTCATTTAGATATAGGTTTCATAATATGATATATACCTGATGAAGCATATGCCTAAAGTTGACAAGGATGATTTCAATAATAGAGACTTCCTGTGGATCAAAAGATAACAAGATAGTGAAAGAATGAGAATATTATCACATATATCCAAACATTTTCATACCACAAAAATCTAATTAGACAAGTATTTGTCATAACTCATAACATACCCTGCCACCAGTCCCCTCTTGTAGCCATATGAGAATCATCTTCTCCTCCAGGATTCTTGTGCTATAAGTTAAACATAATATTAAGCATATACTTATGTAAAACATAATTATAAACCATGTAAATATAGAACTCCTTCCGATCTCAAATATAAATAAATAAAAAAGTCAAACAAAATAGATGTTTTTGGTTCAATTTTTTAATATACATCAACTTTATTTGACTTTTTTTTTTGCTTATATTTGATATCAGAGTAGTATATATAAAAATAATGATATAATGATTACGATTAATTCAGAATGTAATTTTTTTTCTTTACACCGACTTTGGAGTTGAATGCAGCACTTTGAGTACTTTGAGGTTGAGGATATATGTCTTGGCCACCATAATAGATTGATGAACTAAGGTGACATGGTTGAGATCTTTGACCCTTATAGAGCCAACTCATATCAGTCTTTTTTGTGTTGTGAGCTTCACCACCTTTGTCTTTAAAGATGCTATCTGTATTTACAGGAGAAAAAGGAAATTTAAAACAAATATTATATCTAACATTAAGGGATTATTTTTAAGCAAATTAAAGAATTTTTTTGTCCCGTAAGCATAGCTCAGTTGGTAGCTACCAAGGATAATTTGTGTAGGGGCCGGGGTTCGAACCCCGAATTCCCCACTTCTCCGCACATTATGTGTGTTAATCTAGCCACTAGACTATTTGATAAAAAAAAAAAAAATTCTATAGTCCATAGATACACACACTGTACATTGTACCTAGAAATTCAGGAAAAAAAAATACACCGTACATTTTTCTGAAAGCTAGATACACTGTAAATATTATTTCATATATGGAAAAGCTTAACCAATTATATTTAACTGGTCAAAAGTCAAAACTAAAAACAACTTTTTTATGATCTTTTTTACAAACATAAAAGTTATTAATTATTATTTGGAAAATTGACCAAAATGAAATATGCTTTTACATATTGCCAAAAAAACACATATAGCATGATTTAAAAAAATAAAATAAAAAACAGAGGCTAAAACAGAACATACCACCTTGAGTAACAGTTTTGGTGTTCAATGTATCATTGGTTGTTTTGCCACTCACTTCAGATCGCACAGATTGTCTCCCTAAAATCTGAATCAACACAATTCAAGAAAATGAAGAAAAAGAACTCATATAACCTTGTTCAATGAATTTGTTACATGATACAACATGGATTCAAATAAGAACTTCAACATTTAGATAAATTCAATAACCAGATGAATGAATGAACTAAGGTTGAAATATAAAGCACTAACAAAGGCACTTACATGATCGAAACTCGTAATAATTTGAGAAAATAAATTAACTAAATATCGTGTCAGACACTAACACATGTTAGACAGCAAACTCGCTTTTGAACATGAATGTTGGTGCTAATATAAACTTTAATATTAGTGTATCAACAATTTGAAGATGAAATATATTGATCAACAAAACGTGAAGCGATCTTATAAAAACAAAATTTGAAAATGGGGTTGAATAAAACTAAACAAAAGCATAAAAAAAAAATGAAGATATGATATGAAAGAAAAAGCATTATTACCTTAGGTGATTGAGTAGAAAAAATGGAACCATAAATTCCAGAAGAAGAAGAAGATGAGTGACATTGTTTAGACCCAAAAAACTCAGAACAAAGTGAAGAAGAAATACCCCTTTGCTTATTTGTTCCTTCCATTCTTTCTTCTTCGAAAATATTTCAACAAAAGTGAGAGCTTTTTTTAATCTTTATAGGACAATTAAACAACCCCAAAGTGCATTAACCACCGTTTAAAAAGGCCATAAAATGAGAAAAAAACAAAAAGCCCAATTACGTTTTAATTATGGAAAGAAACAAAATGAGAAGGAAAGTAGAGAAAACGTAAAAGCTTGCGTCAGTGAGTGTATTTTTCAAACTATTTTAAGGCAGAAAATAGGCTAAGTAAGTGATGTATGACATGGATTTTTTCCTTTTTTTCTTACTTGGAATTTGAAATTTTTTCCTCTATCCTTAAATATTAATAGAGAGAAAACTATATACTCCATCTAATCTCTCAATTATAAAAGAAATTTGAGTAAAGAAAAGTTGATATATTTAATCCAAAATTTGGATCAGATACATCAACTTTTGTTGATTCAAATATTTCTAGTAAATAAGACTAAAGTATATATATATATTAAAAAAATGTTAATGAGTGCTCCCGAAACACTCTTTAAAACCTTTAAAATATGTTTTTTTAAAAATTAAAGAGTGTCTGGAAACACTCGTCAACATAGGAATGTCTTTCTTGCAGTATTTTCCTTTCTTTTCTCTTTTTCTGTCTCAGTTTTTCACTTCTTTAAACATATATTGTAAATAGATAAACCCAACTTTGAATGAATTTGTGCTACATGTGCTATTTTGTTTTAGTCCTTTGGGTAGGGCCTATAAGAAGGATTACAATTGCATGCGGTCAAGGTAACGCAATTATATGCAGTAGTAAAATCTTGACCGTTGATTTGAGATTAGCGGTCTAAATTACAAAGTCAGCTTTATTACTAAATGATCTCAACTGTCAATTTGAATCAAATGGCATAGAGTTATAACTATGTCAGACAATTCCATTAAAGAATCTCATTTCTTAAAAGAAAGTAAAATATTTTAATGTTAAGTTAGGGGTATACACTTCCGGTGGATGATCTTAATAGATCTCCTACAGTAATAGTTTTCTTTTTTTTTTCCAAAAAAAAAAAGATGATCACAAAAGGCTACATTTAATGGTCACAAATGATCATTTATAGTCACAAATGATCATTTGTAACGATTAAACATAACGATTTGACTCCCTGGACCTTTTAAAAGGCAGCGTTTTGACCCAAGTCAACAACTTAACGGTTACATCAGCATCAGATAATTATTAACTAACAGTAGGGGTAACGGTGAACTAGTTTATCAACTAAAAGAACCTATTTGAAACTTAAAGGACTAACTTGAGAATTCTGTCAAACTAAAAGGACTTAATTGAAACTTTCGAAACTTAAAGGACTAACTTGGGAATTATGTCAAACTAAAAGGACCAAACATGGTATTTGACCTTTATTTTGTTATAAACTAGTAGTGTATTTATCTGCCGTTGTTTGGGTTAAACATATAATTAAGGACGACCAAAATCTTGTATGCAACGTATCCACGATTTACCACGAACCGATACACATGCAGATGAAATTAATAGTTTTACTAAATCCAACTTGTCAATTTTTTTTACTAAATCGTGTTAATTTCATCTACATGTGCATCTTTTAATTTACGGGTACTTAAAATATGATTTTTTTTATTCGTGTGTACCCTTTAAGATATTCGTCATGTATCGGCTCGTCGTAAATTTTATCTCTGGATACCTTTCATACGAAATTTTGGTCTTCGTCCTTAATTATATGTCTAACCAGAACAACATCGGATAAATACACTAGTTTAGAATAAAAGAAAGCAATTGAGTGTTGGAGGTGTATAGTAAGCATTTTTATCCAATGGGTTTGTTAACCCTTATCCAATGGTTCATATTCATTTTAGTTTTTAAAAACCATGTCTCCTATAGTAGGAGACCTATTAAGGTCGCCCACCATAGATGGAGCCGTATACATGGTTTTGGGTCAACCTAATCCATCCAACCAACCATTGCTATTTGGGACTAAGTTTCGGTGCATCCACAAATTAGCGAGTGCGTGTAGTCAATAAACTCGTGGTCGTTTAATCTTGGTCAAATAGTCTAGATCTTTGAATCAGAAATTTATATTAAGTAAAAATCAAAATTTGTCTTTAAATTGCAAACCATCGCATTGAGACCTTATGGATTTTTTTAAGGAAAGATTAAGATCTTATGGTTATGGTGTATTGATTGAACCTGATTGCATGCAATAATTACTTCCCTTAGTTAGGCGTAGGACACGTGAGGTTACCTGGCGCAAACCAAGTATCGATAATTATAAACGTAATGTGGACGCCTCTTCTTGGAGGCGTTGAATAAAGTTGGTCTTGATATGTATATTAAAGATGACGCCGCTCTTTTTTTTCTTTTTTTTTCCAAAACAGAGTAGCTATCTCATTTACTTGAAGTTGACTTGGGGAAGGCCTCAGATTGTTATTATTGTTGACAAAATTCATATTTGATGTTTTAAAGATTACAAAAATATTAAATTTATTTCATCTTGTTTTCTACCAATTTGTTTTGTAAGAATTGTTTCATGAGAACGTTATGGTCACTGTTACGAGAACATTCTAGTTTCACAAAGATAATAAATTATCAACATCAAAAGACAAGTCAACAAAAAGGAAAGTAGGACATAATATTCAATACAAGAAGTTTTCTTGGCCCTTCATGATTTTCAACCCATTTGAAGAAAATCCCATTAAAAATAAATATTTCATCAAAGGGTTGAAGCACATGAGAATTTACATGACTCCATGAAGGTACAAGAGAATGACATAATTGTAGCACCCTAAACCCTTAAAGCGATAAATGACGCAAATCATATAGATTACATAATAAAGGTAAACACCAAAGACCGACACCTAATCAGAGCCGTAAAGACTAAAACACCAAAAGCAGTAGACGAGGTAGCTCCAAGCTATCCTCAAGCAACTCACCAAAGCAAATCAAACTACTCCTGCACACCGTCTGCCAATCCATACGAGTAAGGTAGGCGGTCAAATGAACGACCACTGAGGTTAGTTCACATTTCATAATCAAAGTATAATCAAACATAAGCATTCAAGGATTTCATGCATAACACATATATATACTCAACATTCCTAGAATACTAACATCACATGAACATTATCTCCAACACAAATCATGTTATCTTATTTCTAACATAGCATATCAAGCATATTCATCTCTAATCAATCATCATCAAAATCTATCACCTTGCAACATCAAACAACATAAGAATTTATCACCTTATTCCTTATCTAGTTCAATCATCAACTACATCAAACTTATCATTTAGGAAATATAAGCATACATGCAACTTTACTCAATTTACATAAAACACATACTTTCCCTAATGCATACGATACAATTCATCTAGTTCACCTCAATCATATAGATTACATAAACTCTTGCCTAATCAACTCAACGAATACAATAAATCATTTCAAAGTATAGGCAAAGAAATCATCATTATCATCATCAAAGAAGACACCAAATCAAACACTTATGATTCATACTTCATTACTATCACCAAATAAAATTACCAAGTGTACAAGCATCACCAAAAATAACAAACATCATCATGTGCACACCTTCACACAATTCACATAATCACAACGTTCACCGAACTTCACCAATGCACAAATTCACTAAGTCACATATTCAATTATGATACGACTCACCAAGTATTTAAATGCATGCAATGTTCTAGACTCTTCCCTAGATACATGTGGTACCAAATTTTGAACATCGGAGGTGATATTACCGAATAATCCACCCATCATCGTGATTCCCATCTTCACAATTAATTTGGATACAACCGGATATACCGATTCATTCCCCCATCTTCGTGATTTTCCCATCTTCATGATTACATACTCAATGAATGCATGAACTTTAAGTAATGACTCGACAATTCATAACTAAAATTCATCATCATTATATAATTTACACCATTATATAATATATATCTCATCTTCGTGATTAACACATCATTTGCATCGTCAAGTAATTACAATCATACATAACAAATCATCGTCAACATCATCATAATCAAACATCAAAACATAATCATGTTTATCACCAATCATTGATCAAATAGTCATCACCCAAAAAAAACACCTTCACTTCATAATTCACAAGTCATAATTCGAAAAAAGTCATCATCGATTCATCAAATTAAAGTCATCAAAGAATAATCATCAACAACAATCATTATCATAATCATCATCATCATTTTTTAACACCTCGAAGAAACGATAAGGTTTCAAATTCACATTTCACCTAAAAGACAGACATTTATCCATGTTATGATATTCATCATATTTAACACCCAACCATTATCAATTCATTCACATTCTATCATATGAACATGAAATCAAATCTTCTTACAAGCTATCCGACCATAAAGTATAAGTTTAACAAAGTTCGTCTATGTTTATAATAACTAGCATTTCTGGATTATTCCACCAAAATTAAAACAACCAAGTTCAAATGCATCAACCAAGTACATACACCATTCACATATGAGTGCAGTAGCATATACATATGCGTATCATAGGTCAATTCCAATAAATTCTGAAATTTCACAAAGTTCGTATCGTTGTCACTTTTCCCAAGAATTTAAATTTTCAAAGTAAAACCAAGTTAAAGCAAATGATTACGATCCAAAACATTTTTATAAATCAAGGTTACAGTAAACAATCCTAACCCTACCCTTTTCCTTGGAGAAAAACGAGTTTTGGAACATTTTTCAAAAAGTTTGATACGATTCACAAAACCAAGTTCAATCATATTCATTTGATGTTTCCAAAAGTTTAGAAAGTTCAAATACAGTTAAATACATCAAAATAATTAGTTTGGAACCACCCAGATCGACCCCAAGTGCCCGGAACGACCTGAAACTCCAAAATCATGAGTCGTTGTACTGAGCAACTTGCCACAACGAGTTTGACAGTACAGGGGTGATGTAGTATTTTTACGTATATCAAAAGTAAGTATTTATATATCGTCTCCTCAGGGACTAGTGTGATGTCATGGAATGTTCGACATCAATTATCATTTTAAGTTGAAAGAGTGATTTGTTCGTTTGCTTAAAATCTAGTTAACTATGATGTAAGAGTAAAATTTGAGATTAATAAGGCGTGAAACTTGTTAGGATTAGATTTCCTTGATCAAGCATTACAAGTAACCTAAAGATCATGCATGGATTCTAGCTTTTCTTTGATATTACCACGTATCCCTCGTCAATATCATTCGTGTCCAAATAATATTGAGACTTCAATTGTATCGTTTAATCGTCGATGTCTCACACTATTAAACGATCCAAAAGTCGTTCCTATCATTCAATCGACGATTTCTCAATCTATTGAATGATGAGAAAGCATTAAGTTTGGATACAAAGAGTGGTTATCTAAACATCAATTCCATATCTAGAATTTATGTTTGGATAGAGGATTATTCTAAACCAAGATTCAAAAGTATTTTTCAATCACAATTAAATCAAACATCAATAACAAAGTGCAAGAATAATCTCAATATCAAATCAAATGCTAGAATCATACATTTATAGATCAAAAGATTACATGTTTAGCTAAGATCAAGTACCTCTAATCCCAACAATGGAGATTTAGCTACTCATTGTCATGGAAGCTTTGCAAGAATGAATTGAAATGGAAAGATTCATTACAACTTTGTGATTTCTCACCAAATGAGGAAAAATCCAATTTCTATCACTCTCACTCTATTTAGAGCAAGCCCTATCTATCTCTCTAAAGCTATTTCAAAGTATTCTCTCTGATTCTCTGATTAAAAACTCAGCTCCCTTTCAAGAAATGGTTAAGGCTATTTATAAGATTTCCAATCTGCATCAACTCGCCTCGCGAGTTCCCTTACTCGCCATGACGAGTTGATGTTTCTTCCCCATTGGGTTTGTGCCACGTCATCAATGGGGAGTTTAGCCGCCCTAGCTCGCCTCCCAAGTAAATTCACTCGCCATGGCGAGTAAAACTGTGCTTCTGCCTATGCTGTCTCTTTGCTAACTCGCCATTGTGAGTTGGGGGCGAGTAAAACTGTTGCTTGCTGATGCTACTCGCCATTGCGAACGGGAGGCGAGTTGGAGGCAAGTAAATGTGCCTTTCTGCTCATCTTTCTCGCTTTTTTTATTTTTTTTCTTGTTTTTCTTCTTTGCTCGGTGCCTTGAGTAACTTTCCTGCACAATTGGGTAAAGTAAGATAAATAAAGCGTAAAAGGACAATAATCACTTATCTCTCGGCTTTTTCCTTAATAACTTGCAAAACAAGTAACAAAAGTGCCCTAAATCTTCATTTGAATTACTACTTTTTGGCACTTATCAAGGGGCACCCAATTTTTCTCGTTTTGCCATTTCGTGCGTAAAATTCAAACTGTTAATCCGATTTCGATTAAATTTTCGCCTACGCGTTCCTTACACTTAGACCTATCACGTTCTATCAGAAAAATCAAGTTTCTCCCATCCCAAAATAGCTTACTCAAAATCACTTATAATCACTTGTTTTTTCTGAAATCACTTAAACTAACTTTTCCTACAAAACCCAAATTTCTTCCCAAAACATTTCACAACAAAACTTATAATCCAAAATAGAAGTTCAGTCAACCTATCTCAACACAAAAACACAAACAATTAACCTTAATTCATCAAGAATCACAATTCATCATTTATGACCATTTTTCTTCAAAACTCATTAAAACAACAACTTAATCACAACACACATATAGCAACACCCAAGGCATGAATTATCATCAACAACACAACATACCATTATTCAAAGCATAATCTCATAATTTCATTGTCGCAGTGATTTTCATAGATCAGGCTATTGATTAGCATTGACTCACAAATTTAGGTTCACCACCGAGCTTTAATTTTTTCCAAGGGAAAGGGGGAAAAGTTCGAATAAACCCATAATTTCTAGAGATTTAAGGTTCATGGGTTAGTTACGTAAAGGGAAGGTATTAACACCCTGTCATGTTGATTTTCGGACATCAAGCTATTGATTAGCGTTGACTTGCGATTTTTAATTCATCACCGAGCTTTTATTTTTTCCAAGGAAAAGGGGAAAAGATCGAATAAACTTTAATTTTTAGAGATTAAAGGTTCGGGGGTTCATTACGTAAATTGAAGGTTTTAGCACCCTAAACGTCTATAGTACTCTATAGGAACCTCTTGCGTTTATTTATTTTTGGCTAAAATTGATTATTATTTGCTTGCAAAAAGATAAGTGAGATAATGAAAAAAGAAAATATTTTTTATATTTTTTTGATTTGTAAAGACAGAGTCTTTTGCCTACGTACCCGTGCGGGATCAAAATCACGTAGTTTGGAGTAAAAAGCCGACTAATTTGTTTGATATTTTTTAGTTTTTGAAAAGGTTTTTAAGAGATAAAAGCCAAATGGCGAAAATAAGATTTGTTTGGTTGTTTTTAATTTTAAAAGAAAGATCCAAATATGATTAAAATGGATTGTAGTTTTGTTAAGAAAATAAAGATAAAAAAACAACTTGATAAAGATCAAGGTTTTTTAGAAAAGAAATCCCCCTTTTTTTAAACTTGTTTTTAACTATTTAAATGTTTTTTTTATTTTAATTATTTTTAAAAGCCTAAAAGTTAAAATAACGAGAAATTAAACGCGAGAGAATTCTGTCGTGACACTCGGTCACAACGAATCCCCTTTCCATTGGATAATAAACTAAACCTTTTTTTTTGTTGCTTTTTTTAATATAAAGACTGAATAAATAAATAAAATAAAAGACAATGCATATTTCTTCAAATTTTTACAATTTTCCTAAATACATTCTAATTCCTCATAAATAAATGCAAAAAATAAAATGCTAAATGATAATAAAAATATAAATAAAATGATATGAAAAGTGATAAAAAAAATGCAAGAAAAAAATGATTAAGAAATAAAAAACAAAGGGTGCAAATAAATAAATAAAGGGGTGTGAAAAGTAAAAAAAAAAAAGCAGCAACTGGGTTAAAACAAGCCCAAGGTAGTTGGGCTACAAAGATTGAATCTGGGCCGTTGATTTGGTCATTTGATCACATGGTGAATCAAAGATGGTCGTCTGATTTAAGATTAGACGGCCTGAATCTGAGGGTGCATGGTTAGCACATGCACCAGCGTGCGTTGAAACAGGGAGGGTATAAATACCCCATCCCTTCACAAAAAAATTCATTTCTCATTCCACTTCTCTCTCTAACTCTCACTCACTCTCTCAAGCTCTCCCCTCTCTCCTCTCATCGTCTTCTTCTCTGGTAAGTTGGGGAACTCCGGCACGGTGGCCGGCGGGCCACAAACTGCGCCGCCGCCGTGCTGGAAAAAAACACTTCTTCTTTTTTATATATATTTTTTTTGCTTTTCTTAATCTATTTCCCGCCCTCTACTTGTTTCTAGCCTTAGAAATTTCAAAAAGCCCACACATAACCCTAGATCTAAGAATAAAAAACCACCTTTCTGTTTTATGATGAATTTGTGATGAATAGTGGTGGTGCAGTTTTCACTATTGTTTATGATTTTTTTTTTGTGTAATGTTTGTGATGAATGGTGGTGGTGGCCGATTGGTCTTTGGATGTTATTGTTATATTTTAAATGATAAAGAAAATCTAGGAAAGTTTGATTCAAAATCAGACAATGGAATATTTTTGGACTATGCAACTAATTCTAAAAGTTATAGAATTTTCAATATTAAAAATCAAACCATGGAAATAAGCATGCCTGTTATCTTTGATGAATTCGATGATTTTGTCATTAACAAAGAAGGTGAAGAAGAAAGTTTTCACAAAGATGTTAACAACGATCAAAAGATCTCCTCACAAAATCCTTCAAAAAGTTGGAAAACTATCGGTGATCATCCTCCCGAACAAATCATTGGAGATACATCTGATGTTCAAATTAAACATAAGAGTAAAATGGTAATTATACACATGTTCTTTATCACATAAAGTTTATTTCAAAGCACATGACATTTTCGTCAGTTGGATTGTAATGATGTGTTTTTAGATATCACACTGTTTATAATATGACATGTGTGATTTGATATTATTGTCAACATTACGAAATCCTATAGTATAACACTCGAAATTACTATATATACTCTTCCCCATCATCTATCTCTTCTTCTTCACAAGCCCAGGGCACCGATGTCCTCTATGTGTCCTAGGCACAACTCAATGCCTAGTCTTATGTTATTTTCGTCGATTTCAAGTCATACACTTGAAAGTAACTTGCAATAATAATTAAAATTAAACAAATATTTTTTGTGATTCAAACAAGGGTTAAATAAGTTTTTCGTCTCTATAAATGTAGCGAATTTTGATTTTAGTCCCTAAAAAAATTAAACTTAATGTTTTCATCCCCATCACGAAATTTTTGATTTTGTTTTAGTCATTAATGACCACTTTATGTTCATGTGAACATCAACATTATAACATTCTTATGTTTAAATTGTATCTATATTATGTTCGTTTATTATGTTCAATCTTTATATATTCATATTATGTTCAAAAATTGTCAAAAACATGTCAAAATTATATTCATTAAGGATAAAAAATAATACAATTTTTTTTGTGAGAATGAAAACATCTCATTTTATTTTTTAAGAACTAATATTAAATTTTGATATATTTATAGGGATGGAAACTTATTTAACCCTTCAAACAATCATGATTGATTCACAAAAAAAGTTTATTATTATCATTATTATTATTATTATTATAGACTAAACTAAACCATTATTAAATCACTATATTTTCTTTTAATAACAAGAAATTTAAAGACCCGAACCAATTTAATCGACAATGTAAAAAAAATAGTATATCGATTAAATTCATAACATCAAAGGAATAAACATTTTTTTGTGAACAAGATAGTAAAAGAGGAATAAACAAATTTTGTGAACAATGACCAATTATTCCTCTAAAATTCTTGTTTATTGAAAAAACTAACATGGCAAAGAGGAATAAACAACTCATTTAGAATTTAAAAAAAAAACAAAAGAAAAGGGATGAAAACAAGAGAAGATAGTAAAAGAAAATTAAAAAGGCCAAGCAATGACCAATATGGAATGAGAGGACAGTTCCAACCTTGGTACGTCACGGCATCCATATATCAACATTACATATAAGGAAAGCCAATTCAAATTCAGCTACAACGATACGATATAAACCATCACTTTCATGTCTAATTTTCTGTTCCTTTTATATATATATATATATATATATATATATATATATATATATATATATATATATAGATTTACAGTTAAAACTCTAATCAAAACTGAAAAGGCATCGAACTTGAACAATGAACATGCAATTGTCGAGTCTCAATTAAGGACGGTGGCATTCTGTGACCTAGAACTTAACGTTGTTAGTCGTAGTTTTTTTATGGAACATGCTAACTTGCGTCTAAAGACATAAGTTAATGTTCTTTGTCAACATTTTGAGATCTAACTTGTACTTGTAGGAACAAACATATATAGAGGTCTATATTAGAGAGACCAAAAACATGTTTTATTAGCATACGCAAACAAAATAATCTTGTACCATGTACAAATATCTTTTCTATCATTGGATAAAAAATCACAATATATTTTTATTTGTGCACCATAGAATTGGTCCCAAAAACATACTTAGACTAATAAAAAGAGTTTTTACCATAAAATATAAATAATCTTAAGGTTCTGACTACTCAATTGACGACAATGTATATAAAGACACAAATGATAAATATTCTGACTGCTACATATTCTTCCACATAACTTGAATGATAATATTGATAGACTATCCAGCTATGTCCTGCAATATTAATTCAAGTCATACTCAAATCAAAATTTGAACATGTATAACAAAAAATGTGACAAAAATTAAATAAAGATGACAAGAAGTAGACATGATTATACGTATGAATTCAAAGAATATAAGTTCCTCAACTCGTGCTTGTGATCAAATATTTACTTGAAATTTTTCGTATTGTTGTGAAATATGGTATAGGAAAAGGTGGCAATGTGAACGTCATCATTTTCTTTACTTTATTTCTTGGACAAAATTTATGTATAGTTTCATAGACACTGTTGTTAAAAAATTGAACTCACCAAAGATTTTGAATCCTTGAGATCAGTTATCTTTGCTATCAAATACTTTAAAATTTTTAACTTTTAGTTTTATAGATAGATTAGATTGCGGTGATGTAGTTGTAAAGACCTCAAAATCTCTATCCATAATTGTGGTGAGATGTCATTTTCTAAAACTATATGAATTAATTAACTATACAATCTGACTATAGGTTTCAGAAGATTATATATATATACCTTGTAAAGCATGCATATAGTGCTGACAAGGATGATTTTAATAATGGAGACCTCCTGTCCAATGAATAAGACATCAAAATAATGAGAACATAAGGTCAGATAATACAATCCCTAGATAAAAAATATATTGGAAAAGTATATCAGAACATACCTTTCCACCAATCTCCTCTATTAGCAATCCCTAAATCATCCTCTTCTCCATTTTTCTTGGACTGTAAGACAAAAAAAAAAGTTAAATATTCCTAATACTAAAGATTATCTACCTAATAAAATGAAAACCTCAAATTCTTGACATTTTGAGTTAAATTGAATTGCAATGTCCTAAAGATTTTACGGCATCACTTCACTTTAATAAACAAAGGAGCATTATAATTTAGAAAAATTAATAAATATAATATCTTAAAAAAATTAGAAAATTAATTAATTAATTTTTTTTGTAAAAGCAAAGTTAATAAATATATTGACACTCACCAATGACTTTTTTTTCCCTTCATTCTGTGAACTCTGAGCAGGGTAAATTATGTCTTGGCCACCGTAAAATATTGATGAGCTGAGATTACATGGTCCAATTCTTTGATCCTGGTAGATTGAACTCTTCTGAGATTTACCACCATAGACCTTGGAGAAGTCATCTTTATTCATGTGAAGCAAATAAAAGTTAAAAATGAATACTATATCAAAGAAAATTTACCTATAGACTATAAAATTACAGTAGATATTATTTCATATATGCAAAATTTTGACAAGTTGAATTTAATGATTTCAAAGTCAATCTTAAAAGCTAAAAATAAATTATGATTTTTTTAAAATGTAAAAATAATTATTATTAGCAGTCAAAACGGAATAAAATATTGTCAAAAGTGCAAAGTAAAGAAAAATTGAAATATGAAAAGTGTGATTAAAAATATGCTATAGTTATTACGTAATTTTGTCAACATTATATCTTAAAAAATTATAAACAATTAAGCATACATATCTATACATATGGATCATATAAACCGATCGAGTCTAAAGAGTGTATATATATACTACCATCTGTTCCAAGTATAGAGTCCCATTGCTCCTTGATAGATTTTTCACTCACTTCAGTGCGGATAGATTCTTTTCCTAACACCTATAAGTCAACACAACCCAAAAAATTTCAAAGTTATATCAATAGCATTCCATGTTCAATGAACTTGTCACATAATATATTCCAAAAAAACTTCCATATATATATAAAATCAATATAATTCAACATTTAGAGAGACATAAAGAAAGATGACATCTCTAATACTTGGAGAGAGTTAGAGAGAGATTTCACATTTTTCTGTTGTTTCAAAATTTCCGTCGCTAATTCAACATTTTCTAGTCGTTGTAAGAGAAATTATTTATCATCATACAAAACCATAAAATGGGGTTACATAAACTAAGCGCAAAAGCATAAAATTAAAAACATGAAGATATAGAAGAAAAAAAACATTACATTAGGGGATTGAGAAGAAACCAAAGAGCCAAAAACTCCAGAAGAAGAAGATGGATGTGCCTTTTTGGAGCCAAAGAGCTCAGAAACAAATGAAGAAGAATCATTTTGGTTATTTTTTCCTTCCATTCCTCACTTATCTTGTATTCCTAAACACCACTCTAATACCAAAATGACTACCTCAACTCTGAAATAACTAAAGTGAGACTAGTGTTTATTATATATAGACAATTCTCTCAACTAAGAAGAGAAAGATAAGAGTATATACTGCTAGAACTAGAAATGTCTAGTCAACAATAAAAGATTTTTTTTTAAAGATAGTCAACAATCAAATTTTTTTTTAAAGATAGTCAACAATTACAAATGTCTTTGTCTTATAGTTTTTTTTTTTAAAGAGTCTTTGTCTTTTAGTTATATATATATGCACATATTATTGATAAAAGAAATTAAATATAAATATATTATCACTAAAGATAATTACAAAGGATAATTATGAATAATTTAATTAATAGACTTTGAATTACTTTTTTTTAGGGGAGACTTTGAATAACTTATAAATACTTTTATATTTGCATCTTTATATTATTAGTCACTAAAGATAATTGTTAAAGAAAAATAACTAAAAATTATTATGAATAATTTAATTGATTGACTTTGATTTTATAACATTTTATTTTAATTGTAATTTTAAATAATATAAAACTTTTTTTTTGGGATAATAATATAAAACTAATAAGTTATTAAATATAAATAGGATTTTTTTAAAATTTTAAAGTATACGAAGAAGAAAAAAAATTTAGACAACATGAATGCATATGATGACAAATGATTTAAAATCAAAGAGCAAAATCCTACTTTATTGTTACCATTACTAGAGTGCAACATTCGTCTCAAATTATAAGTCATTTTTTGAATTTCATGCGAATTATGAAATGTAATTAATTATATTTGAGAAAGAGAAATATATTAGTCTCTCTTCTTTCTACACCTTTTAATCTCTTTCCCTGATGTCATTAAAAAAGGGATAATTTTGTAAAATCGGTCATAATCCTTTTTTCCAATACAAAATTAATTTTATTTTTTAATATGCATGTCTCAACTATATGTTTAATATTAATTATTCATTTTGAGCCTAGAATGCTTGTTATTACTTTACATTATAATAATAAAATTACAAAAAAAAATTATTTCACTCAAGATTCAAAGTAAACAAATATAATTAACAATGTTAAGCATTCATCTAAAATGTATAACCAATTAGAAAGGTTAAGTATTCATCTAAAAATGTATAAACAAATTTATATTGAGAGTATGTATAACCAATTATTTATCTAAAATGCTTGAAAGATGAAAATTGCTCAAAATTAATAATAATACTAAATAAATGGAAAAAAGGAGTAAACAACTCATTTAGGATTTGACAAAAAAAAAACTCTTTTAGGAAAAAATTAGCCAAACAAAAAAAAAAAAAAAAAAAAAATAAAAAAAAAAAAAAAGGCGAAAAAAAAAAAAAAAAAAAAAAAAAAAAAAAAAAAAAAAAAAAAAAAAAAAAAAAAAAAAAAAAAAAAAAAAAAATTTTAAAAAAAAAAATAAACAAAAAAAAAAAAAAAAAAAAAACTCATTTAGAAAAATAGAAAAGGCGGAAAAAAAACATGACAGTGGTAATAGGAAAGAAGAGCAAGCAATGACCAATATGGAATGAACAAGACAGTATACGTCAC
>Ga0228711_1005346_pt1 | contig 19549 bp, 17 predicted proteins | sample MedpolnodulmetaG_2_FD_177996 | JGI IMG/M metagenome (GOLD analysis project Ga0228711, IMG submission 177996) | Root nodule microbial communities from Medicago polymorpha collected in Santa Monica, California, United States - brown nodules | ecosystem: Host-associated > Plants > Roots > Nodule... | reverse complement strand
ATATAAGCCACCAAAAGCAAATCATAGACTTTTTTTTATCAAGGCAATGAAAATAAAATGCAAACCAGGATTAAGGCCTGAACCTATTTACACAAAAAGAAAGAAAGAAAGGAAGCCTAAGGCTATCTTTAACAACTAAAACAAAGAGGAGCCTGCCATAAAAGCAAAGGGCCGCAAACAAACCCCTAAAGAATTCTAATCAGACATACTAAAATTCGATTTCATTTGGTTTTTTTATATTTTTTTTCAACCGTACCAATAATAACAGTTCAAAACAATTTGGTTTAGTTTGAAACAGTTCCGTTATTTTAAATTTAGCAAATAGTTTGGTTCAATTTTCATCCCAAATCGAACCTTACCTGCCCCTAATTATTATTATCATAAAGGGGGACAACAAATTTTTTTTCTTCCTCTCTAAAGAGTATTTTTGGGAGGACAAACCAATGGAACTTGACACAAGTTAGTAACGCTACAACTATTAAGTTAAATTATAATTTAATCAAAATAATAAGTTAATCTTTAAAATCCCATAAAAAAAAGTTTATTTCTTTTGCAACAATATCCTTATTTAGGTGGGAATATATCTTTTTTTATCAATAGGTGTGAATAATTTGCTTCAATATTTATTTTTTTTGCAATATAAAGATGTCCTTTATATATTTGGTGGTGTAAAATACGTCTTTATTTTTTAATGATAAATGTTAGTATTTTAATTGCTATATTAGTCACTGAACCTTAACCTCATTCAACTCATTGATTTCTTTAACTCCCACCCCTTTTCACCATAAAAAGACCAAAAAAATATAAGTAAAAATAAATTAATTTTAATCTAATAAATGACACTATTTATTTATAATTCGTTCTTTAATTAATTTTGATTCTCCCTAAAAATTGATTTGATTCGCCAATAATTTTTTTCTTCTATGAAACATGCAATAAAAAAATATTATGATAAAACAAAATTAAAGAAAAATCGAGTATTAATTGAACCGTTAGGAATCTTACTCATTTTCCCTTGAACACGTGACACGCGCGTGATCTCACTCTACATTTGAATTCGGACGCGAGCCATTTCCTCAAATCCACTTGAATCAAAAACCCTCAACGTCCACATTTCAAAATCATTTTCAAAACACAACCCCTTTCGTTCCTTTCTCTCACATCTTAATCACCAAATACACTTTCAATTTCAAACCCTAACCATAACCATAACCAGCTTCTTCAACCAATCACATTAATCACAGATCGAAGAAGATCGAACGCTGTTTTGATTTCTTCGTCCAAAAATGGAACACACGGAAATGAACGGTGGTAAGAATGCAGATTCAACACAATGCGTTCGTGTCGCGGTCAATATTCGGCCTCTTATTACCGCAGAGCTTCTTCATGGATGTACCAATTGCATCACCGTTCCTCCTGGTGAACCTCAGGTTCGTTTCTTAATTCTTCATTTATTAGCTCTAATACTTTGTTTTTCAATTAATTCCTCCATTCTCATTGTTTAATTTAAGGTTTTGGTTTATGAAATTTTGAATCTGTAATTCTTTTGTAAAATTGACGTTAAAAGATGTAATTAATCATTCAATTGATATGAATTATTGTTTAAGTATTGGATTTAGTATTTTAGTGTATGAAAATCTGAATCTGTAACCGTCTGTGAAATTGATGCTTAAAGCTGTAATTAATTGTTCAATTTTGTAAGGAGCATTGTTTAAGTGTTGGATTTAGTGTATGAAATTTGAATCTGTAATACTGTACGAAATTGATGCTCAAGCTGTAATTAATTGTTCAATTTGTATATGACGTAGAATTGTTTAAGTGTTGGATTTAGTATTTTTAGTGTATGAAACTTTGAATCTGTAATAATGTGCGAATTTGATGCGTTAAGCTGCAATTAATTGGTCAATTTGTATGAAGCAATGTTTAAGTTCACGGAATGTTGAATCTGTAATCGTGTGCGCGAATTTGTTACTTAAAGTTGTAGTTAATTGTTCATTTCCTAGGAAGCATTGTACAAGTGTTGGATTTAGTGTGTGAAATTGAATCTGTGATAATGTGCGGAATTGATTTGTTGATATTGTTTTTGGTTGATTTGTAGGTACAAATTGGGACACATGCGTTTACCTATGATTTTGTATATGGTAGCACCGGATTGCCGTCGTCTGCGATATATAATGACTGTGTGGCTCCGCTGGTTGATGCGTTGTTTCATGGATACAATGCAACAGTTCTTGCTTATGGGCAGGTATGTAATTTTTAAGTATGATATAGTTTAATTGGTTTTGATTTTGATGATGATGATTGTGATAATTTTATTTTAGATGCTTTGTTTTGTCATGTTTGGTCTAAATTTCCGTTTTTTTCTTAGACGGGATCTGGTAAGACGTATACAATGGGCACTAATTATACTGGAGAAGAAAGTGCTGGTGGAATTATACCCGATGTGATGAGGACCATATTTAAGAGGGTTCATGATTTGAAAGAAGAGTCTAATGAGTTTTTGATCCGTGTATCTTTTATTGAGGTAAAAATTTTGTTTAGCTTATTGTTTAGTGAATTTTTTTAGGTGATTGATTGAGATTAGTCATTTTAAAATTTCTTTTGTTAAAAAAATGTCAGATTTTCAAGGAAGAGGTGTTTGATCTGCTTGATCCTAATGCATCCAAAGGAGAATCCGTATGTAATGCAAAGTTTGCTGCCCCTGCTAGAGTTCCAATACAGATTAGGGAGACGTTAAGTGGGGGAATAACCCTGGCTGGCGTGACAGAGCCTGAAGTCAAGACAAAAGAAGAAATGTCGTCTTATCTCTCTCGCGGTTCAATGTCACGTGCCACTGGGAGTACAAACATGAACAGTCAATCAAGGTAAACTACTGTAAATGAAACTTAAGTTGGATACCGTAAACGCCACATATTTAATTATATAGTTTGATTTGATGTAATGGCTCTAAATTCTAATATATACTGCATATTAGTTAATTAATTAATGTTTACAACTAATAGTTTTAATCCTTCCAGCTCAGCTGGGAAATTAATCTACAGAATAGTGCTAGCAACACTCATTCTAACAACTAATAGTGCCTTCTAACACCAACTCTCTTATTTGGTGAAATATATGAGTCCCACCGCTTTATGTGGGATCCATTCCAGAAGTGGCGTGTCCCCCATGTCTTTCACCCAATCAGAGTGTGATTGTAAGAAGGATTGTGTTAAAACGAGTGTTGCTAGCATTACTCTTAAGCTATAATATGATGACTCTGTGGGTCCTGTGTTTTATCTAGTCGTTCACATGCAATATTCACCATCACAATGGAGCAAAAGAATGGCGATGATGTCTTATGTGCAAAGCTACATTTAGTTGATCTTGCTGGTTCTGAACGAGCAAAACGAACTGGTGCGGATGGAATGCGATTGAAAGAAGGTATTCTGATAGTTTGTGATACAATATATTTATCTTATTTGCAATAGAACAATTAGAGAAATTTTTTCTATAGTTTATCATACTTGTTACAATAGAATTTTGAAAATTGAGTTGGACCACGACCTCTCTATCAGCTCAGTCTCACAAATGTTTTATGTTATTTTTTTCAAAAGTTATTTGACTGTAATTTGATTTTCATGGTTAAGGAATTCACATCAACAAGGGACTACTGACTCTTGGAAATGTAATAAGTGCATTGGGAGATGAAAGAAGGCGAAAAGAAGGAGGCCATGTACCGTATCGAGATAGCAAGTTAACACGCCTTTTGCAGGTTTACATTGTACTTGTTTAAGAAATACTTTAATATACTTATTTTAACTGCTCTGCGTTTTCTATCATATAATATAACGATACTTTTATTCAACTTGGTGAAATAATGTAGCAAAAAATATCTGAACAAAAAATCGTGGGCTAATTATTTGTCATGTTTTGTTGGGAAGGGAGTGTGACTCTACTGTAGATCTGCATGATATTTGTTTAAGTAATTTCTATACACTTAACTTCAACAAGTCTGTATCTTATATCATATTATTAATATATAATGATTCTACCCTAAGTGGTGGAATAGCTTAAGATATAATATCTGGACAGAAATGAACATTCATGATCTAAAAGTCATGTTTTGCTGAGGACTGGAGTGAAAATTTCTTCTTGTTTGACAATTTTGACTGTCAGTTAGAATTTATATTTAAACACCTAAATCAAAACTTGAAAGCAAATGTTAATGAAAAATGTGATGATAAAGTTAGAATTTCTTCTTATCATGTTTGCTATTGACATGCTACTGGCTAATTAATTCGTAGGATTCTCTTGGAGGGAACAGCAAAACGGTGATGATAGGTACACTGTTATACCCAACGAATGACAATGGATTCTTAAATTTTTCATACCTTTTAAATATTGTGTGTCTCATTTAATCTGTTTGAAATGCAACAGCATGTGTTAGTCCCGCAGACACCAATGCTGAAGAGACGTTAAATACGTTAAAATATGCAAATCGTGCGCGGAACATACAGAACAAAGCAATCGTAAGTGCTTTTATGTTAGTGTTCTTTATAATTTTGATGTATTTTTTGTTTGCTTGTGGACAGAGTCGTTTATGTTTCTTATATTTGATGAATTTCACTTTTATTGTTTTAGATTAATCGCGATCCAATAGGTGCCCAACAACAGAGATTGCAAAGTCGTATTGAGCAATTGGAGGCTGAACTTCTGTGTTTTAAAGGTGTTGGTGGTGTACCGTTTGAAGAAATTCAGGTACATCATTCTGTTAGGTAGTGTGTGAAGTTGCTCCCTCATTTACCGGTCATATGTTTCTGATGTCCTTTGCTCCTCCTGCCCAGATCCTCAAACACAAGGTATCCTTACTTGAAGCAAGCAATGCACAGCTGCAACACGAGCTTCACGCCCGTGGACAAATTTGCGAGAGTTTAAAAGAACGTGCTTGTGATGCTCAGGTGCTTAGTCAATCCTTAGTGTTTTCTGTTTTGGTGAAATGTTGGGAGTCTGACAAAAATCATAGGGTTTTTGACTTCAAGTTGTTGGGTCTGACTCAAAGTATCGAATGTTTTAGGTTGAAAAGGACCAACTGATCATGAAAATAGAAGCACTTCGAAATGGTAGATCTTGGGATGAGATTGACTCCAACTCAAACCAGGTTTGAATACATCATCAGTTCATTTCCTTTTTTTTCAAATGAAAAATGTTAGTGGAGGAGTTGAATCGACAACCACTTATCTCTCTAATTCCTGTGATCCCCGACACCACCTCATCACTCCTTACATAAAGTCTTTCTAATGCATGGTAATTATTTTCTAACAAAATAGTTCATTGCTAACTTGTGATCTGATCTTGCTTCTAGGATTGTGACCTGGTGAAATCTTATGTTTCAAAGATCCATGATTTGGAAGGCGAATTGCTGCGTTTGAAAAATTTGAATGTGAAATCAAGCAATTTCGTTGACTGGGTTGATTCAGATGATCTTGGACTTCAGTCAAAGACTGGTTTATTTGGAGATGGTAATGAGTATTCTTCTGACTGTGATGTCAAACCTGTGGACATAACAGGTAACGTTTACTGCATCATAATAGTAATAATAATAATACTTGCCCATCAATTTTTTTAGATGACAAATTGATTTCTCAAGTCCAGGCATAACACACTATTTATTTAGGCTTCTCCATAGCCAGAGTTGTTATTGAATCCTAAATATCAACTAGATATTTTTTGAACATTGTGCAAATTTTATGCAGATGTGGAACCGGTGGAAATTCATGAAAAGGAGTTAGAACACTCTTCTGCACAACAAAAGTTGGACAGGGAGCTCAAGGAATTGGACAAGAAACTTGAACAGAAGGAGGTATAAGTTACTGTGTCCGGATGTTTGGTTTTAAATTCAATGAAGACACGGAATCATTTTGGTTTTCTAATATCTTGTTAAAAAACCATCCAAATTCACAAATTTTTTTACATGCTTGGTATTTCATATTTTATATTATCAATTCTAGAACATATTTGAACTGTGATTTTTTATTTGTTGAAGGCTGAAATGAAGCTGGTTAATAATGCTTCAGTTCTCAAGCAACATTATGAAAAGAAACTTAATGAGTTGGAACATGAGAAGAAATTTTTGCAGGTAATCAATCTATGCAAAAAAATTTTTGTGGAATTATTATTATTATTATTATTATTATTACTGTGTTAACTCAAATCCCTTTTTTGAATTATTGGTAGAGAGAAATTGAAGAACTCAAATCCACCTCTGGAGATAGCACTCACAAATTAAAGGAAGAATATCTTCAAAAGTTGAATGCACTTGAATCACAGGTGAATTATTATTTATAATGTTTTTAACTCTTAATTAGTGGCTACTTGAATCAGTTAATTATTTATTTACTTTCCAGGTCTCTGAGCTGAAGAAGAAACAAGATGCGCAGGCTCATCTTTTGAGGCAAAAACAGAAAGGTGATGAGGCTGCAAAGAGACTGCAGGATGAGATCCAAAGAATTAAATCTCAAAAGGTGTAATTTGCCTGTTAATGGAACTTGTATTTATAGTTTGAAAACTTCATATTCTTCTTCTTTTGCTTTTATGCTCTTTATTGACAGTTCATTTTTATTAGGTTCAATTGCAACATAAGATTAAGCAGGAGTCTGAACAATTTAGGTTATGGAAAGCTTCACGTGAAAAGGAAGTTCTCCAGGTAAGGATGAGTTTTCTTGAACTTTTTAATAGAAAATACATATAATAGGTTATCTGTTCTTGATAATAAGAGATGATTCTAGTTTCTAACCACTGTATTTCTCTGCTGAAATTTTTTGTCAACAAATTGTTAACCTATTAATGAATCATGGTATAATCACCAGCTTAAAAAAGAAGGGAGGAAGAATGAATATGAGAGGCATAAGCTGTTAGCATTGAATCAGAGAACAAAGATGGTAAGTGCATTTTCAAATCAACTGTTGTTATGGTCAAGGTTGCTGGACATTCCCACTATTAATTTGTTTCATATTAGGTGTTGCAAAGGAAGACAGAAGAAGCATCCTTGGCTACAAAAAGGCTAAAAGAACTTTTGGAATCTCGAAAGGCTTCCTCACGTGAAACTGGTTAGGAGATTTATCAAGCCATGAATCTTTCCCAATTTAGCGAGCATTTTACTAATAAGCCTAATTTTTATTTCGTATTCAGGTATCAGTGGGAATGGTCCAGGAATTCAGGTGCTAAGTTTGTGAATTTTGATCAGTGCTCTATGTTGCTATATATTATTATGTTTGTGATTTCTTGGGGGGTTTCGGTTTCCTCAACTTGACATATAATTTTTCGATTTTAAAGGCTTTGATGCAGGCAATAGAGCATGAACTTGAAGTCACTGTCCGAGTGCATGAAGTACGTTCGGAGTATCAACGTCAAATGGAAGTGTATGTGTTATTATTATTATTATTTTTTTAGATTCTTCATCCGAGACTTTTAGATACCTGAAAAGGCAGACTCCCTGATCAAATTTTTAAAGCGTATTGTTGAATAATTTGGTAAAGGCTACTTCTGAAATCTGGATCTTTTGATATCCTCTAAGAATAACTAATGACAACTTTGTGTCAATTTCACTGTTTAAATTGAAATGAACCAGGACCTCTGAGTGATACTTAATAAAGTCAATTTTATAATTCATTATTTGGATTTATTTGCTATCCGAACTTAAAATATGAGAAAGCATTATCTGATTTACTTACTATGTTTGGCTTAGATGTTTTAATAATATCCACCAGTGTGAGTTTTAGAAAAATAATTGTTCCCGCGATTGTAGTTTACCAGCAAATGCCAGAATTCGGTGGTTGATTTTGTATTTTTGCAACGAAAATAGAAAACTGAGTGCCAGGTTAAAATGGCTATGGAGGGCTGATGATATACTTATACTCATTTAATTTTCACTATTCATTTCAGGAGGGCTGAAATGGCTAAGGAGAGTGCCAGGTTAAAAGAAGAAGCAGAGATGATGAAGCTAAACAATACAAGGTGACAAGAACCATGCAGTTATCGAATTCATAAATTATTGTCGAACAATACTATATGTTTGACTGACTGCTAACATATGTGATAGAATAGAGAATCTTAAAATATCTTGTTATCTTGTAAATTAAGTGTATCTTATATTTTCTCGTGATTAGTTTCTCCTAAGAGTATGTTATCTTATGTACATAACATTTCACACTTTGTTTTCTTATTTAATTCAGATTAGAGGTCTGTTATTAATATAAATAAATAAGGTTATAAATTTTTCTCTTGTCAGAACAGTTTTATTGTAAATATTATGCCTTCTGTATTTTTCCTTTTTTTCTATCTGTAGCTAAAACACTAACCCTTATAACTTCAATTTAGCAGTGATGTATCAATGTCTCCGGCTGCAAGAAGTTCAAGGATTTTTGCCCTTGAAAATATGCTTGCCACTTCTTCTACAACACTAGTGTCTATGGCATCTCAGTTATCAGAGGCAGAAGAGCGGGAGCGGGTTTTCAGTGGCAAGGGACGCTGGAATCAAGTCCGGTCCCTCGCTGATGCCAAGAATTTAATGAACTTTTTGTTCAATCTAGCTTCTTCCTCTAGGTAGAGCTAATCTTCAAGTCTGTTTTCCGTGGTTGATTAAAGTTTAACCAATATGGTTTAAAAAGTTGTTAAATTTGTTATATTCTGTTGAAAAGTAGTAACACCTATCAAATCTTAAGTAGTTCATAAGTTATCTTTAGTGATTTAACTGGATTTTCTGTCTGCTTTTTTATTTTACTTTTTTTATTTCAGGTGTTCTTTGCGAGAAAAAGAATTTATCTGCAGAGATAAGGACATGGAAATATTTGATCTAAAGCAAAAAATAGTTAGTCTAATACGTTCACTTGAACAGTTGAAAAGGCAGAGGGATGGACTTGATCATCAATTGAAGTTGATGGTTAGTATATTTGACTTTGAGATGCCATATCTTGTCCCCATTTTGACATTCGAAATAAATTTTGTAGTGCAACCTTGACTTTACTGATGTTCTGAGATAAACTTATCTCCTTTCAAAATTTAAGTTACAAATTTTCATACGCTGTTAATGTCTCACTTTCCATACTATTTTTACAACTTTTTAATTTTGCAGAGGTCAGAGTCCATGCGAGATTCAGGATATCCTTATGACTTACGCAAGCTGGTAGGTCTTGCCAAGAAATATTCCATTCCATCATTATTTATGTTTTTATTGTGGCTTTTATTGATTCATTGGTCATCAAATAGGAAAATCGGCGATCTACCATTTTATTCGAGGATATGGAAATATCAGATGCTGAATCAGATGAGTATGGTGTAGATGCAACTGATGATGAATGGGTAATGTCTGCAAAATTGCACGGCAGGAAAAGAAAATCTAAAGGCGGTGAACATTCAAACTTGGAAAAAAATCATTCAAATACAAGTTCAGATGATGCCAAAATTATTTCAACAGAAACACCAGATGGACCATCTGTAAAAACTGCATCAGATGTTTGCTGCTCTTGTAGCAGATCCTCTTCTTGTAAAACATTGAAATGCGCTTGCAGAGCTATGGGAATTGGTTGTGGAAGTTCATGCGGTTGCCGGGAAACAAAGTGTGCAAACAGAGAAGGAGGGACTGTAAATGATCCCAGTAGTGACGAAGCAGATAAAAACCGCCTTTTAGCAACTCAAGGTGCTGAGTTGCTTCAGGGTGCATTGGTTGGGCCTGCTGAAGCTAACACTGATCATGGGCCAAGAAAAGCTCTCTCTGATATTGGAAATACACTGGTTTGTCCCCTTTCATTTTCAATGTCTAGTATTTTATACATCACTGAATCTTTAATTTTTTTGTCATTCATTGCATTCTAGTGAAATGCATGTGATTCAAATTGCTAGTGATTGAAATTAAAATGGAATTTCTTCACTTGGCTAACACCGACACTTTAGATCAAAGATGTTTGACACATGTTGGTTGGTATCTCTCACTGATATGGCATCATTGATTCATGTGATTACATTGAATCACTTTCATTTTTTATCAAGCATTATCGGTTTCTTCGTTTCTGTGTGAGTGTTTCATGTTGCTGCTGTGATAACGACCATTTCCTATTTATTCTTTTCCAGGCTAAATCAAATGCCATGAAGGGTAACCAGAGAAAGAAATGGCGGAAATCCTCAATAGTTCTTGTTACAGAACCGCCGCCATCTTCATCGCAGCCAGGTAATTCAGATGCCCCCAAGAAAGAGAAGAATAACAACAGTGAAGCAAATGTTTATGTGGATAGTTTACCCCAGAAAATGCATCCTCCTAAAATTGAAAATGCTTCACTTCCCCCAAAGCCAGAGATTAATTATATTGACACAAAAATACCTTTGAAAATACCACGGGCCATGCAAAAGCAAGGGTCATCAAATACTATCCTTCCATTGGGAGACAAGAATGCTAGTAAGCAAGATGAGTCAATCAAAAAGGAGCCCGAAGTTGATGCTACAATTCCAATTCGTCCAAAAAGAACACTTGATAAAGAGAACAATGGGCTTTGAATTGAATGAATTTCTCTCAAGATTTTATGGCGGATGCCATTGCCATATTCTTATGGTGAATCTATTGAAGAGACTTGTTTGGCTGACTAGAAATTTGTATATCAATTCAGTTGATTTTGGTTTGTATTTTGAAGTCATCACAGTCAAAGTAGTTGAAGTTGAAAGGTCAAGATTAGAAAATTTGAATTCTTCTCAAAGTCGGTAGAATTAGTTGAGAATGGAAGACCTACAGATGATAGGCTACTATTTCCTTTATTATGTGATTGTCACGGCCTAGAGATCAACGTGAGTTGAATTCGTACATATGTGTACCCATTAAATTGCTCTAATTATACTATGTTTCTTATTTTTAAGTATTTGCACTCCATTAATTAAATCAATTTTTTTTATTTTTTATGGTTTAGATAATTGATCCCTTATGATTATAGGTTTCTCGCAAATGTTTTAAATGTTATGTTACATCAAATTTCAAATTGAAGTTGATCCTTTCCATTAAGTGTGCAACAGACATTGTAAGTTTTTGTTTACTTGGCAGCCATATCACTCTATTGACCATCCCCCACTCTGTCCACCCAACGTGTCCCAATCCTACCATGCTGCAGTGGCCCTAAAATGTTCACACACTAATCCCCTCTTTATTTTTAGTATTCACAAGCCACTTAAGATGCCAAAAAACATCAAACTCTTGACATCTAACTTGCTTATACGAGAAAGTTAACAAGTGTTCAAAAATAAAATTAACATTTTAGATTATATAATCCAAAATGTGTTAAACCTCATCATACCAAGTTTTAACAACACTAGTGGTCATTATATTGATACGTTTTGGATTATAGCACAAACATAATATGTACAAAGAGCTATCCACATTTGCAACACACATCAAAATTAAATCAAAGCATAATACATGAAAACATTATACATTGTATCCAAATTGTGTAAAATATCTGTAACCAAAAGTTCAGTGCCCATGCCCAAATCAAACAGAGCCATGCATCTCGAAAGCATACAAAGTCGCACAAAATATCCAAAACACTGCTGGGTAGCAAAAGTCGAAGAAGTATTTTAGGACGATTAAAACGAAAAGTCGAAATATTTATAGAGACAAAAAACATAGTTAACTCTCATTTATTGTATCTTATAATTATGATAAGAATTTTGCTTATTTACTTCATTAATTTTTCAAAGTTAATTTTATCATTAAAAGACCATTTTTTGTTTGTGAATAAGAAAGACAAATTAAAATAATATCAGATCTTTTTTTCTACATAAATAAACATGGACAATAAGTTTGAGTTCGTAATGGGTATGTGCAATAAATAAGTACAAGAGTGGGTTCAGAGAACTTGAGAGTGAATTATGCACAATGCACCATGAAGAGTTCAGAATGTCCTACCTCATCTTATTTGACGTCACCAGTCATTACCAAAGGAATGTGAGAAATGAGCAAATTGTTAGCTATATTTATGCTTATCTAGATAAAGTGGTGAGACAGGGCCATGAAATCTTTAGGAGACATATTTAGCAGTTACCTATGGTGTCCTACCCCGTCTTTACATTACAATCTGGAGGTCCACCTTCCACGTCAATTTTTGTTTAATTTTAATGAAATTTCGTTATATACTATATAAGATAAGATTTGATTCATGAATATATATAGAGACAGGGAGATAGCTTTTGTTAGTACAATATAATTAATATGATTTGAGAATACTAAACCTTGTGGATGCACTCTATCCTTCAAATACTTATCAGTTTTCTAATGAAATGATCATTAATTTTTTTGGACCTTAGACCATATCATTGCTGAATTGTACATATAAGGGAGTAACAACATATCACATGGCCAATATTAGTTCCACCTTTGCTGCTCTGAAATGAATGGAACGTTTAATAATTAGCCGGTGTTGCTATAATTTCAAATGTACACATTTTTAAAAAAAAAATAATAATATGCTGTTTTTTTTAGGAGTAAAAAAATAATACGCTGTTAAAAAGTATATTTTTAAATAAACTATAAAAATTAATTTATATGTGCCGACGGTGTAATTTTTTATTTTTTTATACAAACGTCCGATAATATTGTATCAACACACATATATTTAAGTTATTTCCTAAAATTTATCTTCAAATATTTATTAGCATGAGTAAATAAATTTTTATATTGTCAATGCATACTTTTGAACGTATAATTATTAAATTAAATAAAAAATAAACATAATACTTTAGATATATATCGGATGAAAAAGAGGTAACTCAACTTTAAAAGTTTGATCATGTGGTAAAAAAAAAATCTATGTAAATAATCTTAAAGCTTGAAATGTTTTTTATATTAGACCGAAAAACCATTCCTTCATCTTAAATTTGTTCATAAAAAAAAACAAAATAAGTAGCCCAAATTATAAAATGTGTTAAGTGGCATTTCAATCACAAAGCAAGTTGCCCATACCACATGGCACATGTGAATTTGTTGGCACATTAGGTCCTAAAACACCAATCATTCATTAGACAAAATAAAAGAAAGAAAAAGAGTTGTCTATGTCTTTTTCATAATGAATGATTGGGGAAGAAATTGATAAAATATTGAGGCCAAAAATAAACATTACAGTATAATAGTTTTGTCTAAGTAGAAAATTTGTGGACCTTGTTGTGTCATAGGTTCTTGAGACGGATATGTATTAGTTAGTACCAGAAGTTAATTATTTATTTTTTACCTGCTTTGGAAGTTTGGATGTGGATGAGGAATTTAAAATCAGCCATGAATTTTTGTGGATGGGATGGATGTGTCTTTGGATGATTGATTTGGCCAATGTGGATTTGGCATGTAGGTAGCCACTTGATTGACTCCAAATAAGAAATAACATAACATAACATCTTAAGACAAACAACATATCTTAGACCAATGACTATTGACTAGGGACCGTCTTTGCTACGTTGCGACCAAATCCCACATTTTCCATCGATTTCAATTTTTTCCTCCCATACACTTGGACATGCTAATCAGGGGCATCTTCAAAAAGTAGCCTCTTCAATTTAAAACTTCATTTTCTTCTTCTTTTTTTTTTCGTAAGTAAATAAGTAAATAATATTGAAAAAGAAGTTATTTTAAAATGATTACTTAAATAGAATACCTCATGTTAAAAAACTTATGTATCTATACTATATGTAACAAAATCTCTAACAATGTTTTCTTCTGAAATTACTAAGGACAATTATGTATCTATGTCAATGCATCTATACTATAAATTAGAAGATACATGATTTTGAGGTGATTTTTTACAATTTCAATTATACTTTTTAGCATTATTGTTTAAATATATTATACGTTTAAACATTATTGTTTAAATAAAATCAATAATTATTTTACTATTGTCTCTAAAAGATCGAAACTGAGTACCTTAAATTAAGAAGTTGAACTCCTACAATGATCTCTAGTACCTCAAGTGTGTAGGAGTAATTTTAATATAAATAAATTTTTTTCTCACAGAATCTTTTAGATATTTTTATGCAAAGCATACACTATTTTGTTATTGTTTAAAATTAGGAAAAGGGATTTTATATTTCTTTCTCTTCTATTAAAAATGATTTTTTCACAAGCTAATGAAAATAATTTTAAAATTGTCAGCATAATTTTTTATTTTAAAAAGATCCTTATACAGACATAAGTAAAACTTTAAAAAAAAAACATTTTCTTTATAATAATCTTAAACAAACGGTCCAAAGTCTACATTTTTGTAAATATTGGCAGATCTTGATTTACCAAAGAATATAATAATTTGGAAATGTCAAAAGGGTAAATGTATTTACAAGATTATCAAACGCATCCATATATTTCAATTTTTATGCACAATGAAGATGTATACTTTTTTTTTTTGTGAAAGAATCAATGTTTAGCCTGTCTAAAGTTGAACCAAAACCAAAGTTATAGTATTATTAAGAAGTCAACATTAAAAAAACCAAACATTAACATGAATCAGATCATAAATAATAGATGACCAAAACCATAAGATTTAAACTCTAACCAAGTGGGCAAAATTTAAAAAGAATGTTCCTTGAACCACACATCTACGCAAAACATTAGAAATTACAATACAATATTAGTGAAATTCGTCAAATTTACTTTCTCCAGCAGCCATGTAGCACCACATCTATGACTTTTGTACTCTTCAACTTCACCAACATTTCCTAGAACCCCGTTTTGGTTTCTACGTACCCCGTTCTACATGCTCCTTCATTGTTATAGTAAAATTAAGTTTTTATTATTCAAGTTGATCCCTAAAATTAAGTTATTATTATTCAAGTTGATCTCTAAAGTAGTAAAGTTGTTCATGCCCACAAATCAGTTTTAAAAATAAGAAATAAACAAAACAAAAAAGTTCAAAATGTAAATTGTTAATTGTTTGAAGTTTTAGATTGAGTATTACCATTCACTTAAATCATTTTATTTAAGAAAAATGCTTAAAAGCACGACGTAACTTGTCGTGGAATCCGCACGACATGTATTCTTCCCACATGCAGCTTTAGATTTTTTTCATTTATTTCAATATGTTTTTTTTTATTTTTTTAATAATGGAGGAGATGCCACGTAGCTTGCCCTGCAGTTCGTGCGGGTGCATTTGTCGTGCACAATAGCACTTCTTATTATTTAAAATTTTATCATTTTTATAATATTATTTAAATCATATATTATAAAAATTGTTTAAATCTCATTGTAGTAGAATCCCATTGCAAAAAAAATTCTTAACATGTATTCTTCACCAACATTTTCTAGAACCCCGCTTTGGATCATAGGTATCCTATTAATATTTAGAGACAATAAAGAAGTTGTGACCGAGTTTGACAACTGACTCAGCATTGTGAGTTTTCAATGATTGACGTCATTTCGTCTATCTAAAAAAACAGCGTATATGAGGTAGTTTTTAATTTTTTTACAATCTCTTGTCCAAATTGATTCTTAAACCAATCTCATATCCATTTTTCTTAGAACAAAAAGTGGCATTTCAGTTTCACCAGAAAAAACAGCATTTCATTTCGTGGAACTTGTTACACCTTAAAGAACAAGAACCACTTCAGTTGTCGTGTTATTCTCAAAAATCTACGTGGCAATTCTTCATTATTGTTCCTTCCAACCTTTGTTTATGCCAACTGACCTTATCATTGGAACACCCTCAGATTATATCCAACGGTTCTCCTAACCTCCACTTGTTTCTCATAACAATCCAACGGTATCTGCAAAACGTATACAAATTGCATTGCAAACTCTCTTTCATTCTCTCTTCTCTTCATCTTATTCACTTTACACAAAAACATCCAAACTTTTTCAGTTCTAATTGGATTATATTTTTAGAAACTTTCTCAGGTTTTTTGTACTTTTTAAGGTACATACAATTGTTGTTCTTATGTTCTATGTTCTTTGTTTTTGTTTTTGTTTTATTCCTTGAAATAGAAGTTTATGAATTGTTGAATTTTATTCAAAATTTATTGCTTTTATAACATTTTATCATTTTAGCTTCTGGGTTTGTTTTAGTTCACCTTGTTTTATCTGATTTGTGAAAAAAATAATTAAAGATTTGTTTTTTAATTTTTGGTGTGTAAATTGAAGCTTTTTGTTGATAAATTGAGTTAAATTGTTAGCTTAGGATGTGATTTGGTTACCTTGGTAGGTGAGGATTTGTCTGTGTTGGCTATTTTAAGGTTTGATTTTGTTTGCCTATTTTAAGGTTGTCCTTTTTTTCTTCCCTTAATTATGTTTTTGTATTGATCATATGTCAAATTGGGTTTTTAGTTCTCTGAATTGTGGCTGTGTTGAAAATGAGTGTCTATGTTCAATGTACTTACTAATGTTTTGGGTTTGGTTTTGGGTATATATACATTCAATGTATATTGCACAATTTTCAGGACATGTGTGTTTGATAAGATTTTGTTTTGGTCTCTTTTTATGTAAAGCTATAAAAACTCATCTCTACTAGCTTTTGCTGCTTCTAGTTCAAGTATATCACTAACCATTTTCTGATTTTAATCTTCAAAACAAAACAACTCCTTTTTGTCGAGGTGCAACATCGAATATTGTTTGATTTGCTGATTTTATGTTGCATTGAGTTTGTGTTGATTCGTAGTTACTAACTTTTGTTCTTCTAAACAGGTAAAAGTTTCAAGAATTTGGCATAAATAAATGTCGGTGGCGTTCACCAATCTCTCATGGTGGTTATGGAGTGGAAAGCATCAAGAACCAAGAATCTCAAAAGGGACTTCAATAAATTCTTCAACAGATTTGAGCATGTTGGAATCTGAGGTAATGAGATTTCCTTTGGTGCAAGCAAACATAGGATCATCATCAAAAAAGGTGAAGAGAAAATGGAATAGTAGGGAAGAGAGGAGGAAAGTGGATAGGGAATATGATGTTGTTCTTGTTCCATCTGATGGTGGATGTGTTTCTGGTTCTGAATCTGATGATTCTGATTGGTCAATTGGATGGTTGGAACCTCATGGACCTGGTTTTCCAAGTGATGATGAAACTGATAATAGTTTTGCAGTGTTGGTTCCTTGTTATGGAAGAGATTATGGTAGGATTGAAGAGGATACTAAAAGCAACTTACTCAATGGTGTTGGACATTTTTTAGATAGTTATTCTGATGGTAAGTGTATTTTATTTATTTTTATCAACTTCTTTTAGAGTTAAATTTCTGCTTTTTGTCAACTTTATTTTCTCTTTTTTGTTATCTTTAATGATTCATTATAATATGAATGTTGAATTGGAGTAGATACTCATGTTGGTCCTTGTAATTGTAGAGTTCTATCAACCCAGTCCTCCACGTTGTCAATATTACAAAGAGTTGTGTTATTTGAACAACCATTTGTGTGACAACTTTTGATCCATGAAATTGCAAAATGTTGGTCAAGTTGGTCTCTGTCTGAATTTGTTATCAATTCATCATGATATTACTAATTTAGTGTCATTCATTCTAGCCCCTACGAATACCAATGGAGGGACTAATTTGATTAAATTTTTGATGTGAGGGACTAGATTGATGCAATCCTACAATTTTGAGGACCAGTTTGAGCATTTACTGATGAGTTTATTATAATGTTTGTTGTCTTTGAATTTTTGTCGGGGCTTGTGCATATAGTACTCTGATCTCAAAACATAGTTTAAGCTTTATCTTTTTAAAAAAGTTAGGGAAAATTGCACTCACCTCCACTCCATTGAAGTATGCTTATAGCACACACTCCTCATCTGTTTTTTTTATTTTTTATAGGAATATGTTAGTGGTTAATTTGTTAGCAGCAGAGGATCGAACTTTGAACCACTTTCATAATACTCTTATAACGTCCGAAACCGTACCATTACGCGACTCATCTGTTTTTTAAATGAGCACTGATCAGCCTTATTTATTTAGGAAATCGTACTCACCTCCCCTCACTTATACTTAAATGACACACATGCCCCCTTGCTTTTTAGAAGCTATGTATGATTGAGGGGTGATCCGTGTCTTTAACATAATTGAGGAGGTGTATGCGTCATTTAAGCATACCTCAGGGATGTAAGTTAAATTTCCCCTAAATTAATAGCATGATAGCTTGCTGCACTCTCTAGTCTTGAAAGATAGGCGGTATCAGCTGCATAGCATGTCCTTTTGCATCAAATGAAAGCAAATATGAATTTGAAAATCTTGCTGCATTTGGACTTTGAGCTTTGTGCATATGTTAATTATGTGGCATTTCAGATTTTATTTTTCTTCTGGTAGCTAGAAGTGTCACATTTATGCCTATTTTTTTGTTGTCGCAGAAAGCAAGAAATATGTGGAAAACTGGCTATCTTCTATTCAAAATACCTGACACACTAATCTTCATCATTTTGATCCTGTATCTTCATGACAAAATTCTCTGATCTTGAGCCAACAAATAATTTGTATATTGTAAATAGTGTAAAAAAAAGAGCACTGGTATGTGATGTGATGTCTAATATGATTGGTAAACTTCTTGGATAATAATTGAAACCTATGAGGAGAAGACATTGTCAAGAATAAAGCAATTGTGGTAGTGATTTTGCATTGAGAATGATGTGCAGCTTCTGTTCTTCTTTTCTTGCTTTGAAGAATCACAACAATGTGGTGAAATTGGGAGCAAGAGAAACATGTTTGAAGTGTGGTGACTTTGTAGTTTGAAATTTGTTGATGTAAATATCAATGTAGATATGAGAATTGATTGAATGCTCAATCAATGTTCTCGAATTTGTACATAAATTTTGTATAATAATATAAGTTTATTCTGTATATATGTCTATATGCTTTTTGGAGTTTGCATAAATGTATGCCTTATTATGTACTTATATGTTACTCCCTAGCAGTTCCTAACATGATGATTAACATGTTCCAAAAAAACATGGTGGCTGACAGCATGATATCCCAACAATTAACTCATAAAAATGGTAAGAACAAACATATGAGTATTCATAAAGACTATAAATCTATAAGCAAGGTTGTTTTGTTAGCAATACATTATCTAACACAAATATTAGGGGCAAGGTAAAGGTTGAAGTGGAAAAAGAGAATAGGTATTCCAAAAAAACAACAAAATTAAATGGAAAATGAAAGATTAAAACTAAACTTTATGTCCCCATGAGCTTAGCTCATTTGGTAAGGGATAATGTACAATATGTACAGGGACCGGGGTACGAACCCTGGACACCCCACTTATTCATCTTTTAAGGTAATTCTCTAGCCACTGAGCTACTTGACAAAAAAAAAAACTAAACTTTATGAGAGTAAACAAAAATGTATTTGATGAGTAAAAGTATATCTAAAATGATAGATAACATATGTCATGTGGCCGTCACATGACTTCTAATATGGCTGCCCCTGCCTCATTTGCCCACTTGTTTACATGTACAAAAGTGAACAAGTCATCACTTAATTAAATCAGCAGTACTATTTGTCCCGAGCAAATTTTTCAAGAATATCTCACGAGTATAAAATGCAGTTGTAGCAAAAAAAAAAAAAAAAAAAAAAAAAAAAAAACCAACTTC
>Ga0228711_1005345_pt1 | contig 19554 bp, 6 predicted proteins | sample MedpolnodulmetaG_2_FD_177996 | JGI IMG/M metagenome (GOLD analysis project Ga0228711, IMG submission 177996) | Root nodule microbial communities from Medicago polymorpha collected in Santa Monica, California, United States - brown nodules | ecosystem: Host-associated > Plants > Roots > Nodule... | reverse complement strand
ATTTTTATATATATATATATATATATATATATATATATATATATATATATATATATATATATATATATATATTTGGTTATTATATATGTTTGGTATTAACTAATTTTTTGTTATTACTATACTTTCTAAATTTGTTAGTAAATTCATCCAAATCATTGTTTTTACTTAGGGACCCAAAACTAACCGGTCAATTCATTCTTGAGTTAAACCTCATCAATGATTACATGCATAGTATAAACTTGATGAGCAAAATCATGTTATGAATTATTTGTGCCTTATAATTTACTAAGTAAATTTACGATGTTTTATGAATAAATGTATTTATTGTATTCGGTCAATTTACGATTCTTTAAAATGTGTTGTTGTTAGGAGAAATGAGATTGTGCATAAGTGAGACGTTTGCGTTAATGGTGGAAATTTATCGGTGCATCTTATTAACCTAATTTCTTGAACAATTTTTTTCTAAAAAATATATTACAATACTTATATTAATTTTATTTTGATTATTTAACTTTTAAGTCCTCATCTCTAACAACTTGGGAGGTGCCAGAGGACTTTAAGGTGTCGTTATTCCTTCTTTGCATTTATTTTAATTGCTATGCACCTAAAGACAATCTTTTTGGCTAACAATATTTATGAGGTGAACATTTTTTCTATTTATTTCAATCTTTGTTGCTTATCCCAATTAGCTTTTCACACGGTAACAGTTAGACTAGTACTTTAGAGACGAGCGATACTCGTGATTTTTATATGACACACTTATATTTAGCATAATTCATCGATATGTTTGTTGTTCTTCTTATATAAAGTTGTTATGTTTATAGTTGGGAAATACTTTATAACATAAGTCTAAATGTTGTTTTTTTTTTATTTTTTATGTTAGGACTTTCTACTATAATCACTTTATGGTTGCCGCTTGTTCGGTAAGATAATTTTATATACAATCTTTTGTTTTTATGTTTTTGTTTTGTGTTTACCAATTATAAAAATATCAAAATAAGAATACATGTTTAATTGTCGTAGGAAAAGAAATACTCCCTTCGGTCTCAAATGTAAGCAACTTTTTACTTTTTAGGTTCATTCAATAAATAATGTATCTGGTCTATAATATGGACCACATACATTATTTATTGAATGAACCTAAAAAGTGAAAAATTCCTTACATTTGATATGGACCACATACATTATTTATTGAATGAACCTAAAAGTGAAAAGTTCCTTACATTTGAGACCGGAGGAAGTATGTACTTAATGTGTAAATGTAAACAGCAAACTACAAATGCCTACACATATGACTATATTTAAATCTCTGGAATAACCATGTCTCCGGATTTGCAACGTGGATGATGTTAAAGTCATTGATTGGATCTGCACTAGATCGAAGCTTATCTGACAGTCTGAACTGATCGAATACCTGAGAGAAAAGAGAAAAACAAACAAAGTCGCACAAAGACAACAAACAAACCAATATCGCACAAAGACGACGAAATCACAAAATAAAAAACGAAATAGATGTGAAAATCACTTATTTCAATAAAAGGGAAAGAGAAAAACAAGTTAGAGGGGGTGATTTTGGGTCAAAAATTGACCCTAAATCACCCTTCTTTGGTGGATGAAGGAGAAGAAACTAGGGTTTTGATGACGGCACACAAGAGAGAAATGAAAAAGTTCAAATCATTGATATTCAGTTTTGATATTAATTTTCTTGAAATATTTATTATTTGAAAGCTTTTTGCTTCCCTATCATTAAATTAAATGGTCATTAATAGGAAGAAAATAACAAATGAGTTGTAGAGACAATTGCATAACAAATAATAAATGGGGGATCTTGCGTTTTAATGAAGAAGAAAAAAAAGAGGAATCTTGCATGAAACATATTGAAAGAAAAAAACAGAGTTTTTGAGATAATTGCATAAAAAACAATAAAGTCTATATATTGGGATTTAAACATTTAAGTTTGTGGGTTTAATTGCACTAATTTTAAACTTGAATGTGAGGAAATTTTACCATATACCCCTACACCTATACTTTCACCCCTATAAATTATAAAATTTTTCAATATTACCCTTTCTGTCATTTAACTTTTTATACAATTATTTTTCACCCACTTCCAAAATTTCCGAATGCAGATGTGTTCACCCTACATGATAGTACATGTATATATTTCCGGACACCGTTCTTGAACATTTCTGATATTTATTTTAGTTTTCCTTAACGCATTGAAAACGATTTCATTTTTTTTTTCTCAAGAGGAATGATTTCAAAAATTTGTTTTATTATCGTTTAAATCCTTCATGATATGGAACCCATTATTAAATCCTTAACAGTTAACACTACACCTATACTAATACAAATGATATCTGTGACATCGTACAGGCTTTACTAAGGAATCAACAAATAAATCCAATCCAAAAGGCTACGTAAATTACTACAGGTAAATCTCATATAAACATTCTCCCCAACCACAACACATTGAACCAGAAAACATGATTTTAAGTTTTCCTGTGTGGGAGAATGTTGTAAACCGGAAAACTTGAGAAGTCTCTTCCGAAAACCAGATCTCAAACCAGCAAAGTGCAAATCGAATAAACCCAACAAACAAATCCCATAAAACTAATTCATGATTAATGAATGCATACTCTAAATGATAACCGCAACCAGAAAACAATCGATATCCGCAACCCAAAAAACCTAGAATCTTACGATGCAACCAAAAAGCGGTTGGTATGCGCAAACAGAAAACGATAACCGCAAACAACAATTTTGATAGTGTTGGTGCTTGCAACCGGAGAGGAACTTGATGAAAACCCAGACAAACAGTTAAGTGACAAATTATAAAAAAAAACTGAAATGTTTTAATATAAAGGGTAAAATAGGATGTTTACCCAAAATGTAAAGGTGAGAGTATAGATGTAGGGGTATAGGGTGAAACTTCCTGAATGTGATCACGTTTGTGAATTGATATGTTTACATTTTCTTTGTTTCATTTTATTTTTTATATTATCCAAAAATCTTTTTGGATTAGCCGTTTAGTGACAAACCTCAAGATACTTACCTTTTTAAAATCATTGAAATTTCTTGTAATTTTGTATATATTTTAATATATTTTATAATTTCCTAATTTTTTTTATATGTTGTGCATTTAATTTTTTTTAAAACCAAATTATGCTTTCAATTTGATCTTCCCTAAACCTTAAAAAAAAAAAAAAAAATCCCCCTAAGTTTAATATCTAGCTCCGTCCCTACTCACTGGGATGGCAATTGGACCTAGGTTTAACAGACACTCTAAAAAAATATCCTAAATGGGCGGATGATGACCCACATTGTTCAGTATGCGCTTGGATAATTACCCGTAAATTTAAATGGATATGGATGCGGATACATAGACTCTAGTGCCCAACCCGCCCCGTAGTCTACACATTATATAAACTATAACTATAATTTAATATAATACTAAAATTAATTGATTAATCATAAGTCTTTAATATTTAGCTTCTTAAAAAAAGTCTTTGATATTGGTTGAAAGGCAAATGCTAACTTGTGTCCTCAAGGGCACGTGTTAATGAATTCATTATAGAAATATGCAAAGTTGCTCATTTTAGGTTGCTTAACATGTGCCCTCAGGGCACAAGTTAGCATCACCCTTGTTGTAATATGCATTTGTTTTTTATTCTTTAGCTGTTTTTTTGGATGAATATTGTATGATGTGTAATATTTTATAAGTTGATTTAAAATGTTTTATTTTAGTTATGTTGTGATTTTTTGTTATTTATTGTGTTTTGTTGTTGTTAAATTGCAGGTAATTAACGCGGGTACAAGTGCATAGGTGTCCAGAGGATACGAAGACGAGCATTAAACTTATTGTCTACTAATACAAACTCGGATACGAGTATTTATTATAAATGCAAGTATGAAGATTAACATTATAATACGATGCGCAAAGGCCATTGCCATCCATGTTATTCACTTGGGTATAAAAAACTTGTTTTTAAAGGGCACATCAACAATTTTTAGTTAAAATGTCAAAGGGGCCAGGAAATCATGTAAATTCGGGAGACTAAAATAGAGTAATTAAATTTTAGAAGACTAAATTCAAACAACTAATAAAATTTAAGGGTCAAAATTGCATTTAAATCAGATATTTTTTCAATAAATAATTATAATTATAATCAATGACGATCAAAGTAATTTTATTTTAAACACCAAAATTTTATTTTGAGAAACGTTAACGAGTATTTTTTAAAGGAAAAAACTTAGGTACAATTCCTTAGGTGCTTTTCGTATGGTTCTTAACTAAATTCATCCTGATTTCTTTAAATCCATAATTCTCTCAAAATTTGTTATCTCTAAAAAAGTTGTATTTTTAGTTAAGAACCATACAAAAAGCAGATAAAAAAGTGTACCTAAGTTTTGCCCTTTTTTAAACACCAAAAGTGGTAAGATTTTATAAAAAAAAGTTTGTATAATTATTGTATTAAAAATTAAAATCTTTTATTGTTTTTAAAGAATAATTTTTTATTAGAAATGATTAAAGAGTATCATAAAGCATTCAGGAACAAAAACTCTCTTATTTTTTCTATGATTGCTTTTGTTTTGAGACTTCAACTTTCAAACTCCACAAAGAAACACCTGCGTGCAGTAGGAGTGATTCGCATTAAATTAGAAAAGGAAATTTCCTTTTCATCTTGAATTTCTTTTTAAAAATCCCAGTAGCACTAATAATATTCCAATTCACATTGATCATGCAGCAGAATGAAGTTGGAAGGAATAATGTAAACACACAGAACAAGCCAAAAAGAGAAGATAGGTTCCAATTCTGAAACGAAACAACAGAACAAGCTTAACAAGTTTTTGGTTTCAAGTAAGTGATTGAAAGTGACCCATGATTATCGGAGAGCAATTTTTGAGGGCGCATGCGCCCGACAACCACCGGTCTGTCTCTGACAAGTGTCTCACAACCTGATACCCTACAGTACAAGAAACAAGACCGTAGGATCAGTATCAAACGGTGTAGGTGTGAGGTTAAACCTTACTTACGGTGTTTTGTAGTGACTACAGTGAAGCGTAAAATCCGGTGGAAGATAGATAGAGAGTACGGAAGAGGAATCTGATGCGGACATGACGCGTCCTAAATCAGAGGGAGAGGGAGGGGTTTATCCAATTATTGCTCCCCACGCTGCCCGACACATACTCATTATTCTGTCCCTTCTCCCACCTACCTATTGCTATTGCTATTGCTAATGTTTTAAACTTCATTCTTTTTTGTTGGAGTAAGAATGATGCCGCAGTCTAAGGTAAAAACAACCTTTCAACTTAAACAAATGCTCTATCCGACCACTATTATAAAGGAAAAAAACATATTTTATTGAATGAACTATGTATGTGACTATTAATATAAATCACATATATTATTTAAATTTAAAGAGTAGTTTTTTTTGTTTATAATAATGATTGAAAAAAATATAAAATTATTTATATTTACTTCACTGGAATGATATTAAGACTTTTAGAAGAGTTTTGTCATCAATTTCGATTCTATCTAATTTGAAAAGTTAGGTTTTACAATTAGTTGTAAACGATAGTTGATTCACACTTAAAAATGTACATTTTTGGAATATAAAGGTAGAAAAATTGTATTAAAAAAGAAATTTTTATACTTTTAACTTGTTATTTTTTAGAGGTTTCAAATAGTTTGAGTACATGACTTCCACAAAATAAGGATAGTGCACGACAAATTGACAACTTCAATCGTACAATATTTGATTTGTAATACTCTTTTAGTGACGAAGGAATAAAAACAAACTAAAAGCAAGTGGCATGACAAAAACCTACAAATCTTGTCTAAAATAACTTTTTGTCCACATAAAATCGTATAAGACCAAAAATTATTAAATATTTTAAAAGTTTGTCTTGTGTTGTTATTCCTTGTTTTGTTCGGTCAAGTATTTATTTAATATATCAAACAAATATATTTTTTAAATTTAAATCACCCTCTTTATTTTTAAGTTAGAATCATCTCTATTTTATGTCTTTTCCATTTCTTCAATTTAGAAAGATGAAGACATAATAAATCTAAAAACAATTAATAATAATCCAATTTATTTGTTGATAGGACCTTTCATCTATTTTTTGTGTATGTTTGTTTCAATGATAATTTCGACTTCATTTATTTTTATAAATGGAAAATCCTTACTCTTTTCTTTCTCAATTTTTCCTTTTGTTTTCTAGCTATCGACCAATTCGAAAACCAAACCAACCTTCTCTTAGTTGCATTGTATGTGTAGCCCCCACTCAATCTATCCTTATTTTATTGGTATGTATAAATCCATTTAATTAAATTATTCAAAGTTAGGTTTGGAATACTCTGATTTGGTACAGTGACTAATGTCTACTAACAATGACATTGCATATGATTTTCTTTTGTTTGTATTGGTAGTGTATATTCCTTTACATGTGCATAATATGAGTTGAATTATGTTGGCCTAATTAGAGAAAAAAATAGAGCAAGGTGAAAAGACTAGAGTGTGACATTATCCATCCATAGTTGTTTAGAATAATAATGTTTAGGATAACAACAAAGATCGCAATTCGATGCATGGGAAATCCCATTACCAAACACCCTACGGTCTATAAGCTCCCCCTGTCAAAGCAGATGGTAATTGTATGAGGAAAAGACAGGGGAATCGAATATATGCATAAAATATTTAAAACCTGACTATGATCACTAGGAAGAAGAGCTAATTCTAATCTACTTACTTTACTTGTCGGGTTAGTTATGCATAATTATCTCAGAGGTAAATGCATGCATCTAAGTGGCTGGAAATATCAAATGAGATTATACCTTGACAATTTTATTTCTTGAAAGACTGTATCCAATTGATAGATTCAATTGAAGTTAGAGTAAAACTTTACATGAATTGATTCAATATAAAAATTGTTGGCAACTAATTCAAATTGAATACGTAAAGAGGAACATACTTCTAAAAACAGTCCAACACTGTGAGACCTCGACTAATTTATTAGAAAACTCGATATCTTATCAAATATACCAATTAATTTAAAAGATTAATTTCATCATTCACTATCAAAGATTTAGAAAACAAAACTTTGTATAAAGTTTTTCAACGCAAATATTTAGAGTAGAAATATTCAACCGAGACGTAAAGAAGAACACACTAGTTTATGACATGGCTTCGAATCCAACTCGTTTGATTTATACCTCCGCTAATACTAGTACTTAAATAATGTACCCTAGTTTATTCACTTATCACTTGGTGGTATGAGAAAAATATAGTAAAAACAAAATTGATTGGAAGAGAGAATTGCAGGAGGCGCAGCCCTAATAGCCGACTGAAATGTCGTGCTTAACAGAACACAACATACTGTACTAAAGCTGAACCCACTCTGTCTCATATAAGCCTCAGAATATGTCTCTCCTATCACCATACACAAATATTCTTTCTTTACTTTCTCTTGTTTCCCATAAAACCCACCCTTCTCTATTCCATTCCATCATATTACCCCACCCCACACACTCAAACCATTACCCTACAAATTACTCATTACACTTCTTATTCCATAACATCTCATAAACAAAAACCCTACATTACTTACATTTTACACTTCTTTGTTTTCTCACTTTCTCACCAACTTGTTCCAAATACTAAACAATGACATCTTCGGACTCCGGTGAAAGCCGCCGATCAACAAAACCTCAAATTCGCCCCGGTGCACCGGCACCGGAGCAAGAGAATCTCCCATGTCCACGTTGTGATTCAACAAACACTAAGTTTTGTTACTACAACAACTACAACTACTCTCAGCCACGTCATTTCTGCAAAGCTTGTCGCCGGTACTGGACTCACGGTGGTACCCTCCGTGACATCCCCGTCGGCGGTGGTACCAGAAAAAACGCCAAACGCTCTCGTACTAACCATGTTGCTGTCACTTCCTCATCTTCTTCCTCCGCTGTGACTTCAGCGGCCCCGGAGCATCACCATTATCAGTCAATGACACCCATCTCCGCCGTGCAAGGAGGTGGGTCTTTTCCATTTTCCGGCAATGTTGACGGTGATGGAAAACAGAACATGAGTGTTTGTGGGAGTTTCACTTCATTGCTGAACAACAACAACCAAAGCTCTGGGTTTCTGGCATTAGGTGGATTTGGGCTTGGGCTTGGACATGGGCTTGAAGAAATGGGGTTTGGGATTGGAAGAACAGGTTGGGCTTTTCCAGGAATGGTGGATGGATCAAACATTGGTGTTCCTGTTGTGTCTTCTGGTGTTGTTGGAAACACGTGGCAGTTAGAAGGTGGTGAAGGTGGTTTTGTTGGTGCTGGTGATTGTTTCTCTTGGCCTGGACTTGCAATTTCAACACCAGTAAATGGTCTCAAATGAACTCATTTTAATTTCATTTTTTTTTTTTTTACTTTTTTGGATCTTATGTTTTGGTTTTCATGGAGGGTGTTATGTTAGTTTAAGTTTAGGTTTTGGTGTGTAATGGAATTCGGGTATAATTATCACCATAGATAGTAGTAGTAGTAGTACACCTATGACTCTTGGTTTTGTTTTGTTTATGTTTCTCTTGAAATCCTCTTGTCATGTGTATGTTTACTGGATTAATTAATTAATCGTGTTTTATGACTAATCTCTTTGATTGATTCTATTTGGTGGTTTACCTGTACTTTAGTCTTTCAATTTAACCTTAAAAAATGGATTAGGATCCCAGCAAAGATATTGAAGTTATGGCAAAACAGACCTATAAGAGGCTGTTATGCTAAGTTTATAACTTAATACAATATATTATGATTCATAAATAAAAGGGGCAGCAGTTTCTGACTTATGTTTGTTATGCTAGACAACAAATTAATAATGTATGTTTAGTGCTAATTTCATTTCAAATTAAAGTGAAGTTTTGTTAGTGCTGTTGTCTCATGCTCTTTTACCATTTCAAATGATTTTCATTTTTCTTGGCACTTTCCTTCATTGTCAAACAGTAATGATAATGTGACCTTGTGGGATACTTCCTCATTACTGCAAGTTGTATATGTTCCAACATTGAGTAACTAACTTTCCTTTGTTAGACCAAAGTTTTTCTTTTGACCGGCCTTCCTTTCTAATAAGTAATCAAAGTTTGGTTGTAGGCCTTTCATAAGTGTTTTTATTTTTTTTCCTTCCCTGGCAAGGCTTTATTTTTTTGAAAGGAAAAGTGTCTCTAAAGCCTAACTCAACTTATAATACCGAAATTGTTAAATTGGACATCTTCACCCGAGACTTTGCAGTATGTGTGAGTTTTAGGGTCTTTACCACTTCGTCTACAAACAAACAAAAAATCTTAAATGAGAGTTTTATACTACTAAAGTAGTGTTTTTATATAGAAGATCGAATTCTAAATAATTAATTTCCTTTAACATGATGAATATCTTTGAGTTGTATAGTAGTGAGGTTAGGGGGATACTACTAGTGTCTGTCCAATGCGCACATTGGATAATACATTTTCCATGCGTTAGAGATTGTAGTACAAAAATTAGATGGATGTCACGGGACCAGCAGGCAGCAATGAATTAAAAGCGACCTTAAACTGTAACATGCCTGCATAACTAGGGGGAAGCTCATAATCGTTAAGATGATTAAACCTTGTATTATGTCCTCTGGTGTGCTGGTAATTGGGCCATTTTGGTCCCTAATAAATTGTGATGTCTCTTTGTTGGCATTTGCACGTTATTGAAATGATGATACGGTGGATACACGTTGGATAAAAAACTCAATTTTTAGATGGATGTTATGGTAGATACTAGTATGTCGATATATTTTTGTCAAAGAAAGTTGAATTTCTTTAAGCAACAAAACAAACTTAGTTTAAGAATTTTGTCTCAAAAACCCAAAATACATTTCACTCTATACTTCAAAGAAAAGGGAAAACTTACATGTATATATATGTTAATTGAAGTAAATAAAATGATGTAGCCACAACATAAAGTGTTGTAGACAAATACAACTTGGTATACAATACAATTAAGTAATCATAAAATCAAAAATAAAAGGGAAAAACGTGTGCTTGCAATTGTGTAAAACAAACAAGAAATTGAAAGATTAATTAAAGATCCCGAAGTTGTCTAAGATTCACAGGAGATATGTATCTCTTGTCTCCATCAAGTAGCTGCTTGGCGATGATTATGTTGGCAGCTTCACTTGGATGGTATGGATCCCAAAACACATGCTTGTACCTATCATTGCATATACTTGAAGTTGGTCCACATGGAATTATCCCTGCAAATTGCCCCCCGTTTCCACAGCATGCTCTACTTGATGTTGTAAATCCTACATAATTTCAAATAAATTATAGTATCATGGTAAACCAAAAGCACGATGTGCTGCATGTTTAGATCGATGATGAATTTGTTAGAATTATAGTTGAGGTTTGAACAAAATCACTGTATCACTGTAATTTTGTTGAACTCACCATAATTTTATACATGTACCACTTGTGTGGATTCTATGCAATTTTGTTCTTTGCCACCCTCTTAAGTCAAACTTGATTTGTGCAATTAATCTAACGATTAAGAATATTATTTTCTTAAGCCATTGAGTCCAATATTGGGCCTGATCCAGTGGCTTGGAGAACAATATTCTCAATCGTTCCATTAATCCAACGACACATTTGATTGGATCGAGTAGCAAGCTTGACGAAGATTTGAGTCATAATTTAAATGAAGAGTATGGTTATAGATCATGCCAAAAAATGAGTTAGTAGTATTTACCATATTTATCATAATTTTTAATGAGTTCCATCACTAAATCATAGACATTTGCAAGGACAAAAGTTGCTCCAGGGAGATTGTCATTTAGCTCAGCAAGCATATCCTTCAATCGACCATTGTATTGAATTGCAAGTTTGTTAGCTAAATCCACACATTCATCTTCATTCAATTGATTGATAGTCTTTTGGTAAGGTATACATCCTATTGGCCCAACGTTACCTATAACAAATTTTCTAGCATCCAGTTTGTAAAGTCTCTGTCATTTAAAACACGCAAATTAAAGTTATCTTTTGATCGAAAGATAAATAAAGTCTAGTTCCCACCAAAACTCGAACTAGAGTTAGATTTAGATTAAGAATAAGGTTAGATGTGTACCGTGAGTTGGCCCCTGAAATGATTAATCATATCGTCTACGAAAGCATCTGGGCTTTGGGAAATTCTGGCTCCAGCTGAAAGAACCGGAAGAAGATAATTGTTGAGAAAATCATTGGCCCCAACAGTGATGGAGAAAATTGATTTCTTCATTATGAAATCTCTTGCTTTTGATTGACCTAGAAGTTTGTCAATTTGTTTTCTTGTAATGGTGAAGTAATCTATTTGAATATCCATTCCTATCCTATTAACCTGAAAAATGTAATAATCCAATACATGTCATGGAACAAATAAATTTTTCATTATACATAATGAATGAGTAAGAAATAGAAACTAGGGAGTTTGAAATACTAACAAATATTCTTCCAGTTGCATTTAGAATTCCTCCTCCTCCTGAAGCATAATTAACTCCATAGAGTACTGATTTCCCAGTTGCATTTGGTGCTAGAAATGGGACAGCATAATTTGGTTGTCCCAACTCCTCTCCTAAAAAAGTTTTAGAAAAACATACATATTTAGAAAAGAGAATATAAATGTTTTTAGCAAATTAGTTTTACATCATTCCTTCTTTTGCTGGGAAAATAAGACGATATACGAATGGTTTGATTGGTTGCATGACTACATAATATTCGAGTTCACATAAAATTAACTATGGTTGGTCCAACCAAATCTCGACTGTTAGATGGTAGCTCGCTTTAACTATTGAGATTTGTTTGTATAACTATTGAAAATCGAAATTAGTATAAACAAAGAAAACAAAATTACCTACTAAATCACCAATGGTTCTACCATTGGTGTAACGGCCAGTAGGATTTCCACCAGAGGCTTTAAAATCAATTCCATTGGGAGGAATATTTGCCTTAGAAAGAGTTGAAAGATAGTTATTGTTTCCTGCATCCACCAAAGAGTCCCCAAAGATGAAAGAAGCTCCTAACCCATTTTTCTGAGCTAGTACAACATTTTCATAAAAGCTCACATTGAAAAGCAAAAATATAAGGACCAACATGTTATAACACTTCAATGCCATGGCTTTCATTCTCCACAAGACTTCACCTAATGAAGCACTTAAGTAACATTTGCTAGAAGTTTATAAAGAGAAAACTTGTAATAATGTTTTCATTAAGTTGGATTTGGTTTGACCATTTTTATAATAAAAAATTATAATGAAAAGAGTGCACAAGTTGAATGCAAATTTTCATAAGGTAGGTCATCAATATTGTTCAGATTTCTCAGCATGCTGTGCCTTTGGTCTATCATCTATTGGAGACATTGCTTTTACTTTAATTCATGGTAACCTACTCAACTATGCAAAATAAATAAGTTTAGGGAGATTTTGGTGTTTTTTATGGTCGTAATTAAATGCAGCTCCTATTTCCAATTCAATCATAATGTTATGGAGCATACATGTGTACAATTAGAAACAGTTCATCTGCTTTCAACAACCTGGGAAAGCTTCTATGTTTTCGGTACCCGTTTAGTCAAAATAAGCTTCAACTTATTTTTTTTATCTTTTATTTAATTCTTGGGTCAAATATACTTTTGATCCTAATAAATATTCAAACTTTTTATTTTAGTCCTTTTTAAAAAAATTCTTGGATTTTCGCTCTTTCAAAACTTTTACATCATCACTTTTTGTCTCCGTTTTTAAGGCATCTCATATATATCATTCAAAATTTAATTTTTTTTTTCCACAATCATGTTTAGTACATTATATAACTTTTCCTAGCAATTTTTTTTAACAAAACATGAATTAAATATTAAATTTTATTTTTTTTTCCGATTGAAATTCATAATTTGTTAGAAAATTCTAATTTTTTAGAGTGCTTCTTATAATATTCTAAACATTCATGCAAAAGTTCTCGTGAGCATAGCTCAGTTGGTAAGGGCACTGTATAATATATGCAAGGTCTGGGGTTTGAACCCCGGACAACACCAAAAAAACATTCATGCAAAAAAAAAAAAATCATTCAAAATTTTAAATGATACTCATGAGTTGACTTAAAAGCATAAACCAAAAATAGTGATGTAAAGTTTTGGGGGATCAAAAGTCGAATAAATTTTTTAGGGGGCTAAAACAAATTTTTGGAATATTTATTTGGAACAAAAACATATTTAAACTGTTATACAACTTAACAGCTTCACAATGTGCCCAAAATATATTCTGAACAATTATAGACTCGCCCAGGGCCGGCCTAAAGGCCAGACAACCCAAGCAAAGGCTTTAGGCCTCAAAATTTTGGGTAAAAAAAAGGCCTCTAAGAAATTAATTTGATTATAAGTATATTACATAACAGATAAATTACAGATATTTGCATAGCTTATCTGGTTATCAAAAAGGCCTCAATTACTCTTGTTCTCCCCAAAATTGATTTTGTATAAATATTATGTTAAAAAAAATATGTTTTTAAAGGTCACATTAAAATTTTTGTTTTAAACCTCTTAATCTATTGGGCCGGTCCTGGACTCGCCAACAATTCTAAACTTGTAAACATAATTATGATCACCCAAACATTACAACAAATGTTGCATTTCTGACCCCTTTCCATTATTATGAACTTTTTGTATTTTTGTTGCGCATTGTAAGCTTGATTTAATCACAGTTACATTGTCCTTTTTTTAAAAGTCACCATGATATATTCTTTAGTTCAACTATATTCATTGTCATGTCAACAACAAGTTCCTTCCCATTCTCATTTAACCCACCAACATCTAACTATGGCCCTATCGATGGTTGTGCACTTTATTAAATGAACATTCACATTTAATCTATTCAGCAACCATTCATTTGATTTCAACAAATAAACACACAACCTAAGTGAATATACACATTACTTAAATTTATGTCCATTCATTTGGTTCGTTTGTACACACCATCCCCTTCACAACCCTAAATTATCTTCGGCAACCTTCGTCCACCACCATGATGAGATTTGTCAATAAATTAAGGTTAATACAGGTGCTAACTTCTGAAATTGAGCGAACGGGAGTTAGGATCCAATATAACTAAAAATTGATCGGTTTGTAAATCTCAATAAAGATATTTTGAGCATTCCGAAAGGCCTATGATCAAATCAAGGGGCCTACATAGCAATCTTTAGAAAATGGACTCGATTAAGATCATGGCCCATATGAAAATAAAGGTCCTGAAGGACCAAGCAAAACAGTCAATAAAAATATCTGATTCTTTTTTTAAAAAAACTAGTTAGTGAAAAAAAAAATCAATATCTATTATCATTGATATTTAAAAGAATTCAAAATTATAGAGGTGAAATCAGTGTTTTTTTTTTGTCAGGTAGCCTACCAGTTAAAATTCACTTTTTTCAAGATGAATAAGTGGGGTGTCCGAGGTTCGAATCCCGACCCCTGCATATAACAATGCATGTCCCTGTTAACTGAGTTATGCTCACGAGAACATCTGTGTTTTTCTTTTTCATGGACTATTTTCAAATCTCACATAAATTATAAGGGTTAATCATTTGAGATATTAACTCAATTATATATTGAGAATTAAATATTAGAAATGATTGATTGTAAAATTTTGATAATTTTGGGGTAATTTTTATTTATTTATTAAAGTTAGAAACAGAATAAATTATACCTTAAACATAATTTTATTTAATATTACCACATAGTTTGAGACGCACGATTCGGTATCCTATTGGCTAATGTTGTATTTTGAATTATTTAAGAGACGTTAACTCAAAGGTAAGAGTTTCAATCATGATTTAAATCTCATTTAAGAGAATAAGACAATTATAAAATGATTATTAGCGACACTCAGGGATAAACCCATTCAAAGGCTATGTGTGGCTAAAGCCACACATCTATTTTTTATATTATAAATTTGGATAATAGTCACTTTGATCCCTGAATGTGTAAGAAATAATCACAATAGTCTCTTGATGTATTAAAATTCCAAAACTTTGTTAGTGAAAATAGTCTCTGAAGTGACAATAAATAAGTATATTAAAGGACTAATATGACAATATTAACGAAGTATTTTAATGTTAAGGATTATTTTGACCAACGAAGTGTACAATTAAAAGATTATTTTAATATATTGAAAGATTATTTTAGCCTCACATATATCAAATGTCTAGATCCGCCTTTAACAATATTAGTAATAAACTTCTCCTTTCCCACTTAAAAAATTGTTGCAATTTGAATAGAAATCTAGAATTATCTGATTTGTTGACCATACCTATATTTTATTGTTAACTTAATAAATTTTATGATTATCTATGACTTTGCATTGTGATATTTGTCCTCTAATATGTTTTTTTAGTTTTTCATATAAAAAAATGGGTTACTCTTGTTTATTCTTGAGTGGCACTTTTTCAAAATAGCAGTTTCTATTGAAAATAATATTAAAATTAAGGTATTACATCATAAATCGATATAATGTATTAAGATTATGTTGCTTGAGTAGACTGGAATTTGGATCTCAATAATCTTTTAGTTTTAAGTTTTATGGATGGAAAATATGATTGAAAGAGAAGCTATCAATAAATACTTCACATTGATAACATGTTAACAAAAGAATTGTTATAGTGTAGGTTGGAAAATAAGAAGTGCAAAGAGTTGTAAATAAGATTATATATTTTCTTTTAACCAAAAAATAAGAATAAGATAATATATTCATAAACTTATACTTTTTTTTTAAGGATAAACTTATACTTTTTAGTTACCGTTACATAAATCAAATCAAATCCAATATTTTTTTAAATTGATTTTGTTATTTACTCGTATTTTTAATGACAAATGTTAGTATATTAATTGTTTTTTTTTATAGAAAATTAGTATATTACTAATTGTTATGTTAGTTTTTTTTCTTTCTTTATGAATCTCCACTTCTTAACTCTTAATTCAAACTAATTGACCTCGTTAACTCATTTATTGTTATTCTAAAACAAATGCAATGATATTGAATGACCAAATTCTTTCTTGAAACTGTGAACTTAAGATAATTTAGTCCATGAATCTTATTAATTAACAAATATATAACTCAAATTGTAAAACGCCTCAGTCAAGCCAGTCTCTCCGTCAACTTCTTGCATTAGAAACTACTGTGAATTGGACAATGAGCATGAGTTTGGAAAACAAATTTTCCACGGTCATAACTCATGTTTGTACAAAAGTTGCATTTTGGAGAAGTTGGTCAACATGTATTCAACTCCATATATATCACTATATGTTTCCAAACATACTATTAGCGTATCTGTTCCGTATATATACACTCATGATTCATTCACTGACAGAGGGGCTATCTTCATTAGTGTATTTCAATTTCAATTTTATATATTTGTGAACTACACATATATCACTAATTTTCATTGGTATTGAATAAATGTCCATAATTTTTTAAAGGACAATCTAAGTCTCACTTTTATTAATTTATAAAATTTTATATAAAAGAAATGACGGACGTTCACAATTTAGATGATTAATCTCGTCATTAACTCCATGATATATTTATGGATTATATCTTATGTAGCATCAACACTTCAGTTGGAAGCTATGTCGATTGCAACACGTGCCGATATCCAACATGTCTTTTAACATGACACATATGAATACATTCAATTAATTTATTTTTTAAAATTTTTGTTGGGTTGTCTCGTCGACATGTTCATATTAGTGTCTATATATCTTCTTGAATTTTTGTTGGCATTGTTGTATTGACATGTTGGTGCCGGTGTTTATATTTCTATTGTTTATAAAGGAATATGGATAATATATGTTATTGGAACAAAAGATTGATAAAATACGAGATATGAAACTATGATTGGTGACATTGGCCAACCACAATGTCACAAGTGACTTTTTTCTTTTTCTTTAACAATTTTTTTTTGTTTTTTTTTTACTTGTAACATTGTGGTTGGTCAATATCACAAACGACGTTATCACGCAAATACTATCCCCCAAGAAAGATGGTGGTCTATAAAGACTAGTAAATAGCTTCCCAAAGTTCAAATAGAGACAAACGTGTACAACCAAAAAGAAAGTTACAAGGCCAGTTTCCTACTTTCCCGAACCCTCTTTGATCTAGGACCCGGGTTCCATTCTTGTCAAACTTCAATATCCCATAAAAAAATGGGTCACGCTTAAGGGTATGTTTAATTCTACGGTGATAATAATTAACTTTGATTGAATTTATTAAAGAGTCTAAAACAAGTTTGTCTAATGTATGTTTGGAAACATTTATGTAAAAAAACTAATTGAACAATAAATTTAAGTATAAAAATCAATTAAACAATAAAAAAATTGTAAATTTAACTTTAAGTTGAATCAAATCTCCTTAAAAAAAAGGCTTGAATCAATTCTAGAGGCAAAATTAATTCTACACATAAGAAATCAATTTTGGTACCTCCAAAATTAACAACAACCTACTTTCTAGTAAATAACAATTTTCTACTAAAGATCTTCATAATTGTAAATCAATATTTGGCTTTAGGTTAGGAATAGACCACACTACTTGACTGCGGCTATAGTCTAGCATATAATAGATTATGTTGGACTCTTCAATATCAACATTTTTTTTTGAAGGAATATCAACATTTAATGTTCACATTTAATGTTGGACGGTACATAAATAAGATTATATCTAATAAAGAGTATATATGAAAGCCCAAAAATATATATTTATCAATAGTTATTAAAAAATGTATTATATTATTTTTTCATGAGGGATTAAAAAGTGTATTATAGTAATGGTTAATATTACTCTTAGTAATCTTTATACTATAGTGTGCTATTAATCCATAAAGGAAAGACATTAAGTGATGATAGGTTTCCATCAATCAGAAATAAGGTTAGTAGCTAGAATTGGAGATCATTGAATGTTGAACATAGGTCAAAAAATGAAAAAGAATGTGGGGATAAGAAACACAAACATGAAAATAAAAAGTCTTATCATAACAAGATAAAGAACACCCCTCGATCATTATCTTCATTTGTCAATGAATTGAGTTCCTCTAAAAAGTCTAATCCTTCCTTTGAATAAAAATAAAGTTTGGATCCTAGTCTAAAGCACCTGATTATACCTTAGTGTACGTGGAGACCACACTAATGCAATGTAAAAGTGAGGCCCCATTACACACATTAAACCAAATTCCTTTTTGTAGACATCTATTCATTTGAAGCCTCGAAGACATGCAAATGTTTTATATTTTCTTTTTCATTTTTTAGTGGTGGGGTTGGTTGTCGGATAGAGTAGTTGTGTTGTTATACTCTAGGAGTATACATGCTTCAAATTAAAGCTGAGGGTAATTTTGAGTCTTTTGCTTTAAATTGGTTCTATCTATTCTAACCATTTCATAAAAGAAGATATTCTTGTTTCCATATCAAAAGCCTGGTGATGATCGATGCATAAGAAACTCTTTAGATTGGATGAGGATCTCTATATATAGTTGTTGAATTATGGTAATAAAACAAATTATAACACACACTTCACAACATATTTTCTCTAATTGATTGAAATGGATCCCTCTAAATTTATGAAGGTCCTACATGATTTAGCCAAATTCAAATTCATTTGAATTTCAACTAATTACAGATAGTATGTTGAAAATAATGTGTTAGAATGTGTGTTCTTTTTACTGATTTTGATCGAAGGGGATTTTGTGCACCCGAATGAAAAACTTGTTGACATGTACATTTTTTTTGTTTAATCATGCAAACGTTTTCTATAAATATGAGTTATTTAAATTTAATAATGCTAACGAATGTCTTCTGGGTATTCTTTAAAGATCTTAGATGGTAAGTTTTCATGAAAATTTATGTATTTAATGTATTTTAAATTGAAATATTTGACTTTTATAGTAAATAATTTCTTAATTTAAAATAATCAAAGAGCGTCCCCAAAAACACTCACACTTAAAATTTTAATCTTTGTAAAGTTTTTTTTTTCTTTTCAATATAATCATGTAATTACAGATCGATCACTTTAAATTTGATCTGTCATTAGATTTTTTTTTTAATCAAAGTGACTCGACTTTGATGATGTATCACAATTAACTAGGCTTAAACTTAATACATGTTGATTTATCAAAGACACTTTGTTAGTGAGATGATTAACCTTACTAGTTATATAACTCATTATTTTATTAATTTATGTAAAAAAAATTAATACCAATTATAGTTATTAAAAAGATAAAATTAATGTTTTTCATATTGAAGAAGAGTGAGAGCTTCAAGATCGAAGATGAATCGGGAACTTGAGGTTGAAGATCAATTGTGTTGGATGCAAGGTTAAAGACGTCATCGGTTGAAGTTCGAGTTTGCAATCTTGCACTTCCCATTCGTAACCTTTCTTTGCATCCTTTTCTCCTTCCTCGTCTTTCATCGTCTAGACTCTTTAAAATGTTAACAAGTAGAGAAAAATTCATCTACTAATATATCAATGCCAACATACATATATCCCC